>X409_Impala__coassemble_377_pt1 | contig 31717 bp, 34 predicted proteins | sample X409_Impala__metabat2_high_PE_002 | metagenome-assembled genome bin X409_Impala
CTCCAGAAGCTTCGCCGCCTTGCCGGCGCTGTCGATCTCGTCTGGGAATATTCCGAGCTTCTCCAGCCTGCCCAGCTGCTTTTCGGTGGGCGGCTCGGATTCCCATCCAAAGGTGGGAACGTATCCCGAGAGGTCTTCCGCCCGGATGGACATCTCGAACTGCAAAGGGTCAACCAGCTTGCGCTTGCGGGTGCGCAGCTCGTGCAGCTGCTTGGCCAGCGCTGCCTCGCGATCGGCGACCACGTCCTGAGCGGCTTTGCCTTCAGCGGCCATCAGGTCAACGGCGGCACTGCCTGCAGCACCCTCCATGGTCTCCACCATCTTGCGGGCGACGTCGTCGGTCTTGGCGACCAGGTGCGCCGGACGGCAGAGCTGATGGCGCTCGGTGTGCCAGAGGAAGTCCAGCAGAAGCAGATGATCTTTCCCCGGGTGGAGGCGAGTGCCGCGGCCCACCATCTGGCAATACAGGCCGCGCTGCTTGGTCGGGCGCAGGACGACGATGCAGTCCACGCTGGGGCAGTCCCAGCCCTCGGTCAGCAGCATCGCGTTGCACAGGACGTTGTACTTGTCGTTGTCGAAGTCAGCGAGGATAACCGACCGATTGTCGGATTGCCCGTTGACCTCAGCGGCGCGCATGCCGTGGCGGTTGAGGATGTCGCGCATCTTCTGCGCGGTGGCGATCAGCGGCAGGAATACCACGGTCTTGCGATCGGCACACTCCCGGGCGATGACCTCTGCGATCTGGTCGAGGTACGGGTCGAGGGCGGTGCCCAGCTCGCCGGGCTTGTAGTCGCCGGACTGCACGCCGACCTGGGAGATATCCAGCTTCAGGGGGATGGTGACGGCCTTGATCGGGGCGAGGTAGCCCTCATTGACCGCGCGGGGCAGGGTGTACTCATAGGTGAGGGACTCAAACACCGCACCGAGATCCTTCATGTCGCCGCGATCGGGCGTGGCGGTCACGCCCAGGATCTTCGCTGGGTAGAAGTGGTCGAGGATGACTCGGTAACCGTCGGCGAGGGCGTGGTGGGCTTCGTCGATGATGATCACGTCGAAGAAGTCCGGGTCGAACTGCTGAAGGCGCTTCTCACGCTGCAGGGTCTGCACCGAGCCGACGACCACCCGGAACCATGAGCCGATGCAGCTCTGCTCGGCCTTTTCCACCGCGCACTGCAGCCCGGTGGACTTGTGCAGCTTGTCCGCAGCCTGATCCAGCAGCTCGGAGCGGTGGGCAAGCACCAGCACGCGCTGGCCCTTGCGGACGCAGTCCTCGATGATGGCGGAGAAGATGATCGTCTTGCCTCCGCCGGTGGGAATGACCAGCAGGGTCGAGCGGCGCGTCTCCCATTCCTTGTGGACGGCCTCGCGGGCTTCCTGCTGGTAGGGTCGTAAAGTGATAGGCATGTGACCTCCTGATTAAAAGGGACGGCGGACGGACGCGCCATCCGCCGTGATGTGGACTTAGAATCTGCCGGGGGTGAAGTTATTGCCGGCAGCGGGCTGCTGTGGTGCCGCATAGCCCTGCTGAGGCTGGCCGTACGTTACCGGGGCTGCATAGGAATGCGCGGGCTGCTGATAGGCCGACTGGGCGTAACCCTGCTGAGGTGCAGCGCCCGCGGGGAGATCATAGGCAGGGTAGAAGCGGTCGATCTCGCTGGCGGCGCGATTGTCGCGGCGTTCCTGCTGCTTCACCTTGCACAGGCCGGTCGCACCGACGACGCGGTTCCAGTCCATGCGCAGGGCCTCGCCCTTCTGGCGCATACCGATCGCGGCGAAGAACTCGCACAGGCGCCACTCCATCGAAGAATGCAGGTACAGGTTGTGGCGGATGTCCACGGAAACGCCGTTCATGCGGTCGGTGACCCGGACGGTCAGGATGGCCTTATTGCAGGGCGGGAGCTTGCCGCCGTCGCGGGGCTGGTGGCGTGCCTTCTCGAGGCTGACGATCTGGAAGGGATAATCACCGTCGGGCAGGTGGGGGAGTTCCATCTCCTCCTGGGAGATCGGATCATCCCATTCGAGTTCGCGGGGCTGGTTGTTCATGTAGTTATCCATGTGTTTATATCCTTTCGATTAGAACGGCGTCTTTTCGGTCTTGCGGTTGTTGAGGATGGCGGCTTCCACCTGCGGCCAGGCGGCCACGAGGACGGCGGAAACGAAGTCGGGATCATAGGCGGCGATGGGCACATCTGCGGGGTAGTAGCCCTTCTGGGCGACGACAGCCTGGATCTCAAAGGGCACGACGTGGTTGGCAGCCATCAGGGCGGCGAGGGCTGGGGGGATGTCTGCGGGAAGCTGCGGAGCCGGAGCGGATGGCGCGGGGGCGGGTGCTGCGATGGGCGCGGACGGCGCTTCCTGGGGCGCGGGTTCCGGGATCAGCGCCGGCTGCAGGTCGGTGATCAGGTGCGCGATCTGGGTGTAGTCGAAGGGCATTTCGTCCGGAAGGCCGAAGCGGTTCTTCGCGTCCCAGCAGGGGTGATGGCTGGCGTACATCACGCGCCGGCCACCGGTGACCTTGTTCTTGCCCTTGGTTGCACCCTGGCCGTCCACGTTGACCACGGTGGTCTTGTAGTTGGCGAAGAGGATCATGTCTGCCCATTCCTTCACCAGCGGGCCGACCTTCTTGGCCAGCTTCAGCTCCCAGCGGTCGTAGGCGCCCATTTCGTCGGGCTGCTCAAACTTACGCATGGTGGCGTGACAGTTCAGGACGACGTGCACGCCGCGCTCCCGGAGCTTGTCCAGCAGATTCAGGAACTTGCCGAAGTCCTCCGCCTGGTAGACGTAGCCCTTACCGAAGCCGAAGTCCTCGATGCCGCCCACGTTCTTCACGCTGCACAGCTGTTCGGTGCAGAGCTTCTCGGCCCAGTCGGCAGTGTCAACGACCAGCGTGCCCAGCTCCTGCGGGTTCTGGATGAAGTAATCCACCTGACGGGTCAGCTCCGTCCAGGAGAGAGGCGTGGGGGTGCGGGTTACGTCCATGTGGGAGGTGCTGCCCTCGGTGTCGATGAACACCGGGCGGGGGAACATGCTGGCGAAGGTGCTCTTGCCGATGCCCTCCGGGCCGTACACGACGACCTTCAGGGCAGCGGACTTCCTGCCGCGTTCAAGGATCATCAAAACTCACCTGCTTTCCATTTGGTCGGGGTGGACGGCTCATGGGCGCGTGTGCCCATTTGGCTGCCCGCAGCGATGGGCGGAAAATCGGGACGAAGTCCCTCACCGTCCTCGATGATGATGGTGCACTCGCTGCCGGTGGAGACGCGGGTCGCGATGGCCTGCAGCTGATGCTCTTTCAGCCATACGTTGAATGCGTCCAGGGTGACGGCGTCCAGCTGCTCCAGCTTGTCCAGCAACACGAAGCCGCAGTTGGGGTTCAGCGCCCGGGCGATGGCCGTGCCGACGATCAGCTGCTCCGAGCCGGACATGCAGTCCCAGCGGTGCCCCTTGTAGGTCAGGATGCCGTTCTCCACGGCCAGGCCGGGCAGGGGGAGGGGTGCGCCGTCCAGCAGGGCACGCTTGTCCGCGCGGAGATGATCCAGCTCGATGGTCAGCTCGTTGTACTGATCGTCGTACTGCCGGGCCTCTGCTTCGGCGCGGCGGCGGTCAGCGTTTTGACGGATCTTCGCGTTGAGCATGTCCACGTCGCGGATGTTGGCTTCCAGCTCGGCGGTGGACTCGTCGTGCAGGTCGAGGGCGTCGCGCTCGGCGAAGGCAAGGTCGCGGCGAGCCTCGTTCAGGGCCTTCTGGGCGGCTTCAAGCTGCCGGGTGAGAGTTTCTACCTGCTGGGTCAGCTCAGCCTTGCGGGCGCGTTTTTTAGCGTTCTCGGCGTTGCGGAGCAGGATTTCCTGCTGCTGGCGGATCAGCTCGCCGGCGCTGACGGGCTCCTCCGGCAGGCCCTCATGGAAGGGCAGCTCCTTCGCGTGGGCCTCCTTCTGCGCGGCGATCTGGCCGATGGCGTGCCGGCGGCTGTAAACCTCTTCGCACTTCTTCTCCAGCACCTTCAGCTGATCACCCACGCCGATGACCTGCAGGAGGGCTTCGGCCTTCTCTTTGTCGCTGGCGTTCATGAACTTGGGCAGGTCGATGGCGAAGGTTCCGACGAAGGCGTCCAGGAGCTTCTGCCCGTAGCGCTTGCCCTCCGGGTCCGTGACGGTCAGGGCGCTGTTCTTGCCCTTGCGCTCCACCAGCAGACCATTGGAAAGGGTGATCTTGATGTCCGGGGGCAGGACGGAGCCTTCACGGGCCGCGCCGGTGGGCTTGTAGCGGTCTCCGCCCAGCGCCCAGGCAATGCCGTCCAACACGGAGGTCTTGCCCTGGCCGTTGCGGCCGCCGAGGATGGTCAGGCCGTTCTCCGTGGGGGTCAGCGCGACGGCCCGGACGCGCTTGACGTTTTCCAGCTGCAGGCTGGAGATCTTGATGGGGTCACTCATGCTTTGCCTCCTCAATGGTAACAGTCAGGCCCTTGCTGGGGCGGATACCTTCCTCCGCCAGCTGGGACTTCTTCAGGTACAGGGTGATCATGTCCGGCTTTTCGCCGTGCTGGAATACTTCGCAGGTCTTGGTGCTGCGGATGTGGTCGAAGTGGATCTTCATTCGTGTTACCTCCTAAAGATGAAGTCGAGAACGATCATGGCCAGGATGTAAGGCAGAGCCATCAGCAAGCCGAGGAAGGTCACCAGCATAGAAAGTGGTTCGTGCCCATTCTTCAGGAGTGTGGTGGCAATGTCGAAGGCAGTGTCCAGCAGCATTTCGTTGAGACTGAAGGCCACGGCGCACCAGAATGCAAGGAATGCGATCAGAACGTACGCGCCCACATCGGCACCTCCGCGCTGCATCGCTCGTTGATCCACGCGCGGACGGCGCGCTCGACGCTGGTCTGGCCAAACTGGGTGCACAGCGTATCCAGGCAGGCCTTGAGGGTGGCGTCGGAGAAGAAGTTGCCGGCGTTGAGCATCTCACAGGTGATGCGGTTGCCGTAGGGGCCTTCCGGTTCGACTGTGATGGCGAAGCCCAGGACGATGTCGCCGGAGACCTCGCGGGACGTGCGCCTCATGATGTTCGGCGTCGGGCCGATGGCCACGGAAAACTGGTTGCACATTGACGTTTCCTCCGAAGTGTGTTATTCTATTGGTGAATCTTTTCAAGGGGATTCGATTGGGCTGCTGACGGGGTGAGAGCTGTCAGCGGCCTTTTTCATTTGTTCATTCATGCAGAGGCCTCAGCGGCCTTCCTGGCCTCCCATTCTTCATATCTGCGGACATTCTCCGGGTCGCGGTAGAACCGGTCTACGGCCTCCAGAAGGGCGTATGCGAGGTTATCCATGACGTAGTCGGGTACGTCGGCGGGGGTGACCTGAACGGTGCTCAACGGGCATTCCTCCTTTGATCGCTCACCGCCGGTTGCAGCGGCGGATGAAGCTCTCCACCTGCTTGGCGTTGTGGAAGGGGGCATGGGTGAAGTCCTCGCCCTTGACGCCCACGAAGAGGACCGGTCCGCGCAGCCAGTGGCCGGCAAGGTACATGTTGAAGGGCATGTCCTTGAGGACGCCTTCCTCGTTGACAATGACCACGATGTTGGGGAACAGGTTGATGGCCTCAATGTAACCGCCGACCAGCTCCTGCAGGGCCTCGAGGGTGTTGGGTACCTCGATGGCTTCGACAGCGACGTCGGGACGCTTGATGAAGATGCGGATCTTGTCAGGCATGGGAGCCTCCTTTCGGCCAGGCTGCAGGCTTCTGGAAGAGCTTCTTGCGTCGCCTGGACTTCTTCGGCGTGTAGTAACGCTCGATGAGCTTGTCCTGCCAGCCCTTCCAGTAGAGGGAGAAGAAGCTCGAGCGGGTGCCGGGGATGCGCTTGTTGACGCGGGGGATGCCGTCAAGCTGCATCAGGTTGTGCGCGATTGCTCGCTGGTACTTGCGCATGGGGTTGCCTCCTTTCATCTGTCAGTGCTGGATGCCCAGCAGGTAGTCGGACGACACGTTCCACATCTTCGCCATGGCGATGAGTGCAGAAGCGGGGATCTCCGTCTTGCCGGACTGCCAGTTGGTGACCGTCTTCCGGGAGACACCGAGCTTCATGGCCAGATCATTCATGGACATGTCTGCGCGAGAGCTTTCGGCGGCGATGTTGGGATACTTGGTGCGCTGCGTCATTTGTACCTTCACCTCCTTTGAAATACGCAAAACGCGTAACGCTAAACATAGTATATACGCAAAATGAGTAATTGTCAATACGCGAATTGAAAAATATTTCGCATAATGAGTAATATTAGGGTTGACGCGTAACGCAAAGTGCATTATAATGAAAACCGGAGGTGTCAAACATGACAGAACGATTGAAGAAGATCCGCGAGAAGATGGGCATGAACATGCGGGAGTTTTCTAATTTCCTGGGTGTCAAATATACGACTTACGCCGGATATGAGAACGGTTCCCGTGAGCCCGGTTCCGATTTCCTGGCGCTTGTTGCGAACTACTGCAACACGACGACCGATTACATCCTTGGCCTGAGCGATAGCGACGGCATGCTGCCTCAGCCGCAGATTGTGTCCTTCACTGGTGAGGATCCGCTGCGCATGCTCCTGTCCGAAGCTGAGTTTGCCATGCTGCGTGCCTTCCAGGCGGCCGACGATCGCGCCCGTGAGGATGCGCTGGCGGTCCTGAAGGCGCATCAGGTGAAGTAACGAAAGGAGAGTCCGTACAAATGGAGGGTTTGTTCTTTCTGATTATCTGCATCCTGCTGATTCTCCTGTTGGTGAACACCATTAAGCATAAAAGAGAGATGAAGGGCGCGCAGGCGAACCTGCAGGCAGCACTGGAAAAGGCGAAAAGAATGGAAGACAAAGCGGCTGAGCTTGAACCGCTGCGTCGCTATAAAGACATCGAGGACGCGGAGGCAGAGGCTGCCCGCTTGCGCGAGAACGCAGCCGCTGCGGCCCAGTATGCTAAGGTTGCTTCGGAGCAGCTGATTGCCGAAGCAAAGGCAAAGGCTCAGCTGATTTCAGGCGATGCGATCCTTCTGCGAGATCGCATCGAGGAGCTCAAGAAGGAAGAGAAAGCTATTGTCAACCGCATCAATGGCTACGGCGACGAGTACATCGTGCCGACCTACTCCCTTATGGACGAGCTGGCTGCCGAGATGGCATTCACCGAGGCAGGGGAGAAGCTGAAGGAGATCCGTGCCAGCGTGCGCAGACTGACGGTTTCACATCAGGCTGCTACCTGCGACTATGCGGAAGCGCACCGTGCTGGCGTCGCGATCGTCTTCGTGACGGATGCCTTCAACGGCAAGGTGGACAGCGTCATGGCCAAGGTAAAGCATGACAACTATGGCAAGCTCAAGCAGGAAATCGAGGATGCATATTATCTGGTGAACAAGAATGGCGCGGCCTTCCGAAATGCGGTCATCCGCCCGGAATACCTCCAACTGCGTCTGACTGAGCTGAAGTGGGCCTGTGCCGTGCAGGAGCTCCGCCGGCAGAAGCAGGAGGAACAGCGCGAGATTCGCGAGAAAATGCGCGAAGAAGAAAAGGCTCGCCGCGAGCATGAGCGTGCCGTGAAGGAAGCTCAAAAGGAGAAGGCCAACTACGAGAAGGCCCTGGAGAAGGCCCGTGCCGAGCTGGCCTCTGCCAATGAAGCGAAACAGGCTGAATGGGCCAAGAAGGTCGCCGATCTGGAACAGGCAGTTAAGGAGGCAGAGGAGCGCAACCAGCGCGCCCTGTCCATGGCCCAGCAGACGAAGCATGGCAATGTGTACATCATCAGCAACGTTGGTTCTTTTGGTGAGGGCGTCTACAAGATCGGCATGACCAGGCGCCTGGTGCCGGAGGATCGCATCAAAGAGCTGGGCGATGCGTCCGTGCCGTTCCCCTTTGACATCCATGCACTGATTGAGTCCGATGACGCGCCGGCCCTGGAGACCGAGCTGCACCGTGTATTCATGCGCGACCAGATCAATAAGGTCAATGCCCGGAAAGAGTTCTACCGTACGCCTCTGCAGGCTATCCGGGAGTATCTCGAACGAAAGGCCATCAAGGTTGTGTGGACGCTCGAGGCCGCAGCTGCTGAATACAGAGAGACGCTCAAGATCGAGGAAGCCATCCGCACCAATCCTGCTGTTCGTGAGCAGTGGGAGCGGAATATGAACGAGGCCGTTACGGCAGATGCTGGCGGCGAAGAAATTGAAGCTGTATAACGTAAAAAACCCCCGGGCCTACACCCGGGGCAATCATGAAAGAGGGGAGGAATCCACATGCCGCGCGTTCAATCCTTAAGAGAAAAGGCCGTCCGTATGCCTGCAGAGATCGCTGTGATCTACGCCCGGTATTCCTCCGACTCCCAGCGGGAAGCATCCATCGAAGATCAGCTGCGCGAGTGCCGGCAATGGGCCGAGACGCACGGCTTCCAGGTCATTGATGAGTACTGCGATTATGCCATCAGCGGCCGAACCGATGATAGACCGCAGTTCCAGAAGATGATCGCGGATGCGGAGAAGGGGATGTTTTCCGCTGTCATCATGTATCAAACCAGCCGTTTTGCGCGCAATCGGTATGATGCAGCGCTCTACAAGCATCGCCTGAAGAAGGCCGGCGTCGCGGTGCATTATGCGGCCATGTCCATCCCGGATGGCCCTGAAGGCATCATTCTGGAAGCTCTGATGGAGGGCATGGACGAATACTATTCTGCCAACCTTTCCAAGCAGATACGGCGCGGGCAGGAGGGCAACGCTCTTAAAGCCATTGCGATGAACGCACCGCCGCTTGGTCTGATGATCAACGCCGACCAGAGGTACGATATCGACCCCGATGTTGGCCCTCATGTTCTTCATGCCTTCCAAATGATTGACCAGGGGCATATGCAGACCGAGGTGATCGAGTACTTCAATGCTATCGGGTTGAAGACATCAAAGGGAAACACATTCAATAAGTCATCCCTGAGAGCGATCTGGAGCAATAGGAAGTATCTGGGGGAGTATCGTTATAACGATGTCGTTATCCCAGGAGCCATTCCGCAGCTGATCCCAGAAGATCTATTCCTTCGTGTCAACGCACGCATAGCAAAGAATAAGCACAAAAACGGAGGGAGGGCACGCTCCATGACAGAGTTTCTTCTCACTGGAAAGCTGATCTGCGGCCATTGCGGCTGCGCCATGGTAGGGGACAGCGGTACCAGCAAGTCAGGGGATCGCCGGTATTATTACAGCTGTATTACCCGCAAGCGGAAGCATGCCTGCAAGAAGCTCAGCGAGCGTCAGGAGGCGCTGGAAATCGCCATCGTCCGAGAGACCGTGCAGCACGTTCTTCAGCCCCATGTTCTGTCGTCGCTGATTGATCGCGCCATGGAGATATACGAAAAGGAACTGCGGGAGGATCCGCTGCTCCGCACGTTGCAGTCCGAGCAAAAGCACGTGGAAACCTCCCTGCGAAATCTCCTGCGCGCGATCGAGGACGGGCTCTACACGCCCACCACGAAAAGGCGCCTGGAAGAACTGGAACAGCAGCAGGCGGAGCTTTCCTCGCGCATCGCCATTCAGGAATCCAGTCGTCCCAAGATCACGCGCGGACGTATACAGTTTTTCCTTGAGTCTTTTCAGGATGGGAACGTAAGCGATCCCGAATATCGACGGAAAGTACTTGATACGCTTGTACATTCCGTAACAGTTTCCGATTGTCCAGCGCCTGATGACGGAGGCAAACCCGACCGTAAGCTTCGTATCGTCTACAACCTTACTGAAAATAACACATCCACCATCGACTTCGGCGGCGTTGACGTGTTCGGATGTGAGGTGGAAAACTCCACTCTACTGCCGCTTGGCTCATGCTGAGCGGCATTTCCTGTTTCAAACAAAGCACAGATCGGTATATACATATCGTAATACGCTCGAATATGGAGGTACTTATGCAGCTCGTTCTTCTCACGGCCCTCGGCGTTGGCGGCGCGACCCTGATCGGCGCGCTCCTGGGCTTCATCTTCCGCGATATTTCGCACCGTTTCTCCGATATCGTGCTGTCCTTCGCGGCGGGCGTGATGCTGGCTGCGGCGGTGCTGGGCCTCATCCTCCCGTCCATCGAATATGGCGGGGAATGGGGGCTGCTCTACACCATCCCCGGCATTTTTGTGGGTGCGCTGTGCCTGGGCCTCATCGACAAGCTCACGCCCCATCTGCACAAGCTGGTCGGCCCGGACATCGAAAGCCACCAGGGCTCCGGCCTCAATAAGGTGCTGCTGTTCGTGATGGCCATCGCCATCCATAACCTGCCGGAGGGCATTGCGGCGGGCGTGGGCTTCGGCTCGGGAGATGATTCCCAGGCCCTGCTGATCGCCGGCGGCATTGCGCTGCAGAACATCCCGGAGGGCATGGTCATCATCGGGCCGATGCTGGCTGCGGGCGTGTCACCCCGGCGGACGCTGGTCGCGGCCAGCCTGACCGGCGTGGTGGAAGTCATCGGCACGCTGATCGGCTATTTCGCCGTCAGCATCTCTGCGGCGATACTGCCCTTCGCCCTGGCCTTCGCGGGCGGCACGATGCTCTACGTCATCAGCGACGAAATGATCCCGGAGACCCACGCTCACGGCTCCGAGCGCGGCGCGACCTGGGCGCTGCTGGTGGGCTTCTGCGTGATGCTGGTGAGCGATGTGCTGCTGGGGTGAGGAGGCTTGCGATGATCACGATGGAAGACGTCCGGCGGCGGCTGGATGCGGAGGGCATGGCGTATACCGTTCGGCTGAACGTCAAGGACGAGCACATGGCGTCGCATGCCATTATCATGGATGGCGGCTGCAAGGAAGCGCCGCTGCGCGTTGTCTTCGGCGAGGCAGAAGGGGAGCAGCGCTTCATTGATCTGCGCTTCGGCCAATTTGATTACGAGCTGTTTCAATACAGCGAGGAAACCGTCCTGGATGAGCTGGCGGAGGATATCCGGGCCGTCCTTTCCGGCAAGACAAAGGTGATTTCGGCCTGGGAAACCTGTACACACCGATGGCGCGGGGACGCCTGCTTTTACGTCGCACCAGGCGAAGACGAGGACGATTCCGATGAATATGCCGCAGCGGTGCGCAGGATCGAACGGCCGAAGTGCAGGCTCCTTCGCTGCCTGACCAGCCGCGTCACTTATGCCATCTACGACTGGCACTCATACCGCGAGATCATCCGCTGATCCCGCGGTTTTGTATTTTCTGTGCATGGGCGTTGTAATCCGCCGCGTTTTGCGGTAAAATAACCGGGTAAACGCAAACGGAAGGAAGGATCCCCGATGTCTGAGAAGATCCGTGTGGCCATCCTCGGCTATGGCAACCTGGGCCGCGGCGTGGAGGCCGCCATGCCTTATAATCCCGATATGGCGCTGGTGGGCGTGTTCACCCGCCGCCCGCCGGAAAAGGTCAAGACCCTGACCGACGTGCCGGTTTATCATGTGGATGATCTGCCGGGCATGAAGAACGCCATCGACGTGCTGATCCTCTGCGGCGGCAGCGCCACCGATCTGCCCGTGCAGAGCCCCGAATGGGCGCAGCACTTCAACATCGTGGACAGCTTCGACAACCACTCCAGGATCCCGGAGCATTTCGCTGCGGTGGATGCTGCAGCTTCTGCCGGCGCCAAAACCGCGCTGATCTCCGCCGGCTGGGATCCCGGCATGTTCAGCCTGCAGCGGCTGCTGGGCAACTGCGTCCTCCCGAACGGCCAGGATTATACCTTCTGGGGTAAGGGCGTGAGCCAGGGCCACAGTGACGCCATCCGCCGCATCGACGGCGTGAAGGACGCCCGCCAGTACACCATCCCGGTGGAGGCGGCCCTGGAGCGCGTGCGTTCCGGTGAAAATCCCGAGCTGACTGCCCGGGAAAAGCACCTGCGCGAGTGCTTCGTGGTGGCGGAGGAAGGCGCTGACCTTGCCCGCATCGAGCGGGAGATCAAGACCATGCCCGCCTACTTCGAGCCCTACGACACCACGGTGCACTTCATCACCGAGGAGGAGCTGAAGCGCGACCACAGCGGCATTCCCCACGGCGGATTCGTCCTGCGCAGCGGCGTGACCGGGCTGAATGGCGAGACCAAGCAGATGATCGAGTACCGCCTGACGCTGGGCTCCAACCCGGAGTTCACCTCCAGCGTGCTGGTGGCCTGCGCCCGCGCGGTCGTCCGCATGGACAAGGCGGGCCTGCACGGCTGCAAGACTATATTTGATGTACCCCCGGCCTGGCTGTCCCCCAAGGACGGCGCCGAGCTGCGGAAGATACTGCTGTAAATCAAATAGAACGAGCCTGTCGGACTCGCGTCCGGCAGGCTCAAAATCTGTTTGTACAGACCTAAAGTCGGTTATTGAACGAGAAATTCCTCGTGGCTCATGTGCATGTAGTTCCGCACCTCGTTCCACGGCACGGTGAAGCCCGCGCCGTGGCTGCAGAAAACGGAGTCCGGCGTGTCATCCGCCAGGGGATTGTAACCGGCGGCCTCGACAATGGCGGCCTGGTCGCGGGCGGGGGCGTAGCGGCTCATCCACACGCGGAGTGCGCCGCGGCCGTGGGTCAGGGAGAGGAAATCCTCCTGCCAGGGCGCGAAGATGGCGTAGGGCGCCTCGCCGCGCAGGATGACCATGTCGTCCTCATACTCGGGCAATTCGACGTCGGCCTGCATGCGGTTGAGCGCGCCGGCCAGGCTGCCGTACATGTCCGCCGGGGCGCGCAGGGAGAAGCCCGCGATGGGCTCCAGCAGCACGGATTCGGCGTACATCAGCGCGTTGCGGATGGCGCGGTAGGTGGCTTGGCGGAAGTCGCCGCCCTCGGTGTGCTTGAGGTGCGCGCGGCCGGTGAGCAGCTCCACGCAGACGTCGGTCAGCGGCGCGCCGGTCAGCACGCCCTTGTGCTGCTTTTCGCTGATGTGGCCCGCGATCAGCCGCTGCCAGTTAAGTGCCAGGGTGTCCACATGGCAGAGGCTCCGGTTGGTGACGCCGGTGCCGGGCGCGGTGGGCACCAGGCGGACATGACATTCGGCATAGTGGCGCAGGGGTTCGTAGTGGCCAACGCCGATGGACGGCGCGGCGATGGTTTCTTTGTAGAGCACGTGCGTCGGGCCAAAGTCAACAGCATAGCCAAACCGACTGGCGGTCTGTTCCTTCAGCACCTCCAGCTGGATGCGCCCCATCACGTGCACGGAGATGTGGCCGCGCTGCTCGGTGACGGTCAGGGTAGGCTCCTCATCCTCCAGGATACGCAGAGCCTGCATCATGCGGAAGGCGGGGATGGCTTTCTCGTCGTAGAGTACCTCGGCGGCCATCATGGGCTCGGTGCGGAATACCGACTTGCAGTCTGTTCCGAGCGTATCTCCGGGACGGATGCCCTCCAGACCGGGGATCCCGACGATGTCACCGGCCTGAGCAACGTCCATCGGGCGGAACTTGTCGCCGTGGTACTGACGCAGCTCGTTGACCTTCTGTCCATCGGGGAGTTCATCCTTCACGCGGAGGCTGCCGGAGAGCAGCTTGAGGAAGCAGATCCGCTGGCCCTGAGCGTCATGGCGCACCTGATAGCAGCGGGCGGAAAGGGGTTGCGAAGCCTCATAGTCCGTATGGGTGAGGAGACCTAAAACCCGCAGAAATTCGGCAATCCCGCGGCCTTCAAGGGCCACGCCCGCCATCACCGGAAAGCACTGCCGGTCACCCACCTGATTGCGGAGCGATGCAGTCCACAGCGTCTCGTCATATCCACCGTCAAAGAGGCGCTCCAGCAGATCTTCATCGCGCTCGGCGATGGCTTCAGCCTCTGCATCGGAAAACCGACTATCGGTCTGAAATGCCCGGAGATCCAGCATATCCGGGGACAAACGCGCCTTCATCTGGGCAATGACGCGCTCTGGGTCGGCGCCCATGCGGTCCAGCTTGTTCAGGAACACAAACACCGGCACGTTGTACTCCTTCAGCAGCTGCCAGACGGTCTCTGTGTGGCTCTGCACGCCCTCGGCGCAGGAGATGACCAGCACGGCGTAGTCCATCATGGCCACGGCGCGTTCCATTTCGGTGGAGAAATCCACGTGGCCCGGGGTGTCCAGCCAATAATAGGTGTCGCCGTCCATGTCAAAATGGGCCAGGCCGGAGAAGATCGTGATACCGCGCTGTTTTTCCAGCTGGTGGGAATCCAGGAATGCGTCCTGATGATCCACGCGGCCCACCTTGCGGATGGCCTGGGTCAAAAACAGCACGCGCTCGGAAAAGGTGGTCTTGCCCGCGTCCACATGGGCGAGGATGCCGATGGTCTTGCGCATGGGGTGGCTCCTTTGCAATGGGATGATATGATGATACCATAAGTTGCGCGGATGGGCAAGGTGTGGTATAATATCCAATATTGCAAATGGTGGTGATATTGTGAAACCCATCGGTACGCAAGTATTGAACACTGATCGCCTGACACTGCGTCCGCCGCAGATGGAGGACGCGGAAGCCCTCGTGCGCATCAAGTCCCTGCCCATGAGCATGGCGGATGCCGAAAAGGCTGTCGCTTCCATGGTGGAGGAGCTGCAGAAGCCCTTCGCCTTCCATTGGGTCATCACGCTGGCGGGGGCGGTCATCGGGCGGGTGAAGGCCTGGGACGTCAACCCCTACAACGGCTATCTGCAGCTGGGCTACGACGTGGGCCCGGAATACCGCTGCCAGGGCTACATGACCGAGGCTGTGCGGGCTGTCATCCGCTATATGCTGACGGAGGCCCGGGCCAATCGCGTGTATTGCTCCGTGCGGGCAGGGAATGTCGCTTCCCGCCGGGTGTGCGAGAAGGCCGGCATGCACCTGGAGGGCGTCATGCGCCAGCACTATGCCCGGCAGGACGGCGGCTACGACGATGTGTGCATTTACGGCGTCATCAAGGCTGATCTGGGGGATGAAAATGAGTCTGGACATGAATGAAATGAGGGAGCTGCAGCAAAGTCTTCAGGCGCGTTATGCGGGCTGGTGGGAGCCGGTGGATCCGCAGCACGGCAAAAACAAGCTGCTGTGGCTGCTGGCTGAGCTGGGCGAGGCGATCCAGGTGGTGAAGCGCCATCCGGCGGAGGAGATCATCCAGCCGGGTGACGTGCGGCATGACTTTATTGAAGAAATGGCGGACGTGCTGATGTACTTCAACGACGTGCTGCTGTGCTACGGCGTCACGCCGGAGGAATTTGAGCAGATCTACCGCGCCAAGCATGAGCGCAACCTGACCCGATGGAAAAAGCCTGGCGAATGAGGCAGGGAATTCACGCTGAAGGGCGAATATCAATAATATGACTTGTATGGAGGATTATGCATGTACACGATCAGCGATCTGTATTCTCTGGAGCACACCCTGGCAGCGGAGTATCTGCGCCAGTACACCTATCCCTGGGAGGCACTCAACGGCATTAAAGACGAGATCATCCACCTGGGTGAAACGCTGGACAAGGCGCAGTACAACGAGGTCGCGCCCCAGGTGTGGGTGCATGTGACGGCCACCGTCGCTCCCACGGCCTATCTGGGCGCGCCTTGCATCATCGGCGCAAAGACCGAGGTGCGGCATTGTGCGTTTATCCGCGGCAGCGCCCTGGTGGGCGAGGGCTGCGTGGTGGGCAACTCTGTGGAGCTGAAGAACGTTATCCTCTTTGATGACGTGCAGGTGCCGCACTACAACTATGTGGGCGACAGCATCCTGGGCTGGAAGAGCCACATGGGCGCGGGCTCCATCACCTCCAACGTGAAGAGCGACAAGACGCTGGTGACTGTCCGCAATGGCGGGGAAGCCATCAACACCGGCCTGAAGAAGATGGGCGCCATGCTGGGCGACCTGGTCGAGGTGGGCTGCAACAGCGTGCTCAACCCCGGCACCGTCATCGGCCGCGAGAGCAACATTTACCCGCTGAGCTGCGTGCGCGGCGTGGTGCCGGAGAAGTCCATCTGGAAGACCGGCGGCGTGGTGGTGAAGAAGCAATGATCCGGCCCATCATGCGGGACATGATGTTCCTGTCCCAGCCCAGCGAAACGGCAAGTCCTGCGGACAAGCAGGTCATCGCCGACCTGGTGGACACGCTCAACGCCCATCTGGAGGGCTGCGTGGGCATGGCCGCCAACATGATCGGCGTGCACAAGCGCATCATTGTGGTGCGGATGGGCCCGATCTCCATGCCGATGGTGAACCCGGAGATCGTGGCAAAATCCGGCGAATACGAGGCGGAGGAAGGCTGCCTGTCCCTGTCCGGGACGCGCAGGTGCAGGCGCTGGCAGACCATCGAGGTCAGCTACCAGGACGCGTCCTTCCTGCCCAGGCGGCAGAAGTACACCGGCTGGATCGCGCAGATCATCCAGCATGAGATCGACCACTGCAACGGGGTCATTATATGAGCGCGCCGCACATCCTGGTGGATGCGGACGCCTGTCCGGTCATCCGCCAGGCGGAGGAAGCTGCCCGGCGGCATCATCTGCAAATGACGATCCTGTGCGACGAGCACCACCTGATCAGCAGCGATTACGCCCGGGTGCGCCATGTGTCCTCCGGGGCGGATGCGGTGGATATTGCCCTGATGAACCTGTGCAAGAGGGGAGACGTCGTCGTCACCCAGGATTACGGCGTGGCGGCCATGGCCCTTGGCAAGGGCGCGTATGCCATCCACCACTCCGGTAGGCGCTACACGGACGACAATATCGAAATGATGCTCATGGAGCGCCACCTGGCAAGGAAAGCCCGCCGCGCATCGGGCAAGCATCATTTGCGCGGCCCCGCGAAATTCACCGAGCAGGACCGGCAGCGCTTTTCCGCTGCCCTTGAAGAACTCATCAGCCTGGCCATCCAGGCGTCAGGAGGAAGTACGACTTGACCATTATCGAAACGCTTTGCAAAGAATTTGGCGTTCAGCCCTGGCAGGTGGAGGCGGTCATCGCCCTGCTGGACGAGGGCGCGACGCTGCCCTTCATCGCCCGCTACCGCAAGGAGCAGCACGGCTCCCTGGACGACCAGCAGCTGCGTGACATCTCTGACCGGCTGAATGCCCTGCGCAATATCGAGCAGCGGCGCAATGAGATCAGCGAGTCCCTGAAGAAGCTGGAGGTCTGGACGGAGGAGCTGCAGGCAGCTCTTGACAACGCCGCCACCCTGGCCCAGCTGGAGGACGTTTACCGTCCCTACCGGCCCAAGCGGCGCACCCGCGCCTCCATCGCCAAGGAGCGCGGCCTGGAGCCCCTGGCCAATGTGCTGATGATGCAGCCGCCCCGCATGGCTGCGCCGGAGGAAATGGCCGCCAAGTTTGTGGACGAGGAAAAAGGCGTCTCCACGACGGAGGATGCGCTCCAGTGCGCGATGGATATCATCGCCGAGACCGTCAGCGACGACGCCGGCGTGCGTGCCCGGCTGAAGGCGTACTATCACCGGGAGTGTCAGGTGGCTACCCGCGCTGCCGAGGATGAGCCGGACGAAAACAGCACCTACCGCATGTACTATGACCACCGCGAGCCCCTGCGCCTGATGCCCGGCCACCGCGTGCTGGCCATGAACCGCGCGGAGAAGGAAGGTGCCATCAAGGTGGCGCTGGAGGTCAGCGTGCCGACGGCGCAGGCGGTCGTGCGGGCGGGGTATGTGCGTAACAACGGCTCCTCCGCCTGCGAATATGTGGCCCGAGCCTGCGACGACGCCTACACCCGCCTGATCGCGCCCTCCCTGGATACGGAGCTGCGCGGCGAATTGACGGACAAGGCGCAGACGGCGGCCATTCGAGTGTTTGCGCTGAATTTGAAGCCCCTGCTGATGGCGCCGCCCGTCAAGGGGCGCACCGCCATCGGGCTGGACCCCGGCTATGCCCACGGCTGCAAGATCGCCGTGGTGGACGAGACGGGCCGCGTGCTGGATACGGCGGTGATCTATCCTGTGTTCAAGGGCGCGGCAGCGGTGCAGACGGCCAAGGACACCGTCAAGCGGCTGATCCGCAAGCACGGCGTGTCCATCGCGGCCATCGGCAACGGTACGGCCAGCCGCGAGACCGAGCAGTTCTTCGTGCAGGTGATGAAGGAAATGGACCTGGGCGACGGCCTGGCGTACATGATCGTCAGCGAGTCCGGCGCGTCGGTGTATTCCGCCTCCAAGCTGGCGGCGGAGGAATTCCCGGATTTCGACGTCAACCTGCGCAGCGCGGTGTCCATCGCAAGGCGTTTACAGGATCCGCTGGCGGAACTCGTGAAGATTGACCCCAAGGCCATCGGCGTGGGCCAGTATCAGCATGACCTCAAGCCTGCCGAGCTGGACGCCGCCCTGGACGGCGTGGTGGAGGACTGCGTCAACGCCGTGGGCGTGGACGTCAATACCGCGTCGGTGTCGCTGCTGTCCCATGTGGCGGGCATCAACAAGACCATTGCCAAGAACATCGTGGCGTACCGTGAAGAAAACGGCGCGTTTACCAGCCGCGCGCAGCTCAAGAAGGTGCCGCGCCTGGGCCCGAAGGCCTTTGAGCAGTGCGCGGGCTTCCTGCGGGTGCCCGGCGGCAAGGAGCTGATCGAGAACACCGGCGTGCATCCGGAGAGCTACGATGCGGCCAAGGCGCTGCTGAAGGTATTCAACCTGACCCCTGCCAAGGCGATCGGCACGCTGCAGCAGCTGGCGGAGGAGCATGGCTTTGCGGCCCTTGCGGCAGAGCTGAATGTGGGCGAACCCACGCTGCGGGACATTGCTGCGGAGCTCTCCAAGCCCGGCCGCGATCCCCGTGACGAGCTGCCCCCGCCCATCCTGCGCTCCGACGTGATGGAGATGAAGGACCTGAAGCCGGGCCTGGAGCTCAAGGGCACTGTCCGCAACGTGACGGACTTCGGCGCATTTGTGGATATCGGCGTCCATCAGGACGGCCTGGTGCACATCAGTCAGTTCCCGGGGCGGCGCATCAACCACCCCAGCGAGGCCGTCCGCGTGGGCGATATCGTCACTGTTTGGATCAGGGAAGTGGATATGCAGCGCAAGCGCATCAGCCTGACGATGCGCAAGCCTGCCGAGAATTAAGGAGGAACGACCATGAAGAAGATGCTTTGCACCCTGCTGGCAGCGCTGCTGCTGCTGGCGGCGCTCCCCCTGAGCGCATCCGCAGAGGAGCTGACCGGCCTGACCGCCACGGAGATCGTTTCCAGGATGGGCATTGGCTGGAATCTGGGCAACACCTTTGATTCCCACAGCGGCAGAAAGACTTCTGTCAGCACCCATGAAACGGCCTGGGGCAACCCCAAGGCGACCCGCGAGCTGATCCATAAGGTCAAGGTCGCCGGCTTCAATACCATCCGTATCCCGGTGACCTGGTATCCTCAGCTCTCCAGCGATGGAAAGTACACCATCAATCCGGATTTCCTGGCGCGCATCAAGGAAGTGGTCGACTGGGCCTACGAGGAGGGCCTGTTCGTCATCATCAACGTGCACCATGAGGATGCGTGGCTGAACGTCAAAAACCTGGATACCGATTATGAGAAGATCGGCGTGCAGCTTGGCGCGATCTGGGGTCAGATCGCCGATTATTTCGCCGGGTATGACCAGCACCTGATCTTCGAGGGCATGAACGAGCCCCGCATGAAGGGCACCAGCGTGGAGTGGAACGGAAATGAAGCCGGCTACGCGGCGGTCAATTACCTGGCTCAGGTGTTTGTGGATACCGTGCGGGGCAATGGCAAGGGCTATAACGGCGAGCGTGCGCTGATGATCCCCGGCTATGCAGCGTCCTCCTCTTCTGCGGTGATGATGAAGATCAAAATCCCCCAGTGGAATGGCGCGGATGTGGAGAACGTCATCGTCTCTGTGCATTGCTACACGCCCTACGATTTCTGCCTGGCTGATACGCAGGTGAACTTCAACCGCCTGTATCAGACCCATACCACTGAGATCAACATGATCTTCTACAACATCAAGGGCCATTTCCTGAGCAAGGGCATCCCGGTGGTCATTGGCGAGACCAGCGCCACCAACAAGGATAACCCCACCGCCCGTGAAAACTGGGCGTACTACATGGGCAAGCAGGCCGCGAGCTTCGGTGTGCCGATCATCATCTGGGATAACGGCCACAACGGCAATTCCGGCGGCGAGTGCCATGCCTGGATCAGCCGCAAGGGCGAGGAGCTTTCTCCCTGGCCCACCGTGCTGGAGGCGCTCTTTGAGGGCGCCAACTCCGTGGAGTGGGGCTACATCAAGTAAACAAATATCTCCGGACGCATCTGCAATGAGTGCGTCCGGAGATTTTGTATTATTCGGCTTCCGGGGTGAGGAGCCAGCCTTCAATGTTGATATACAGGCTGGAATATCCGCGATAGGCGTTGCACTCCAATGCAGCAATGTGGAATACCTGGCCGTTTGACAGGGGGATCCTGTCGTTTTTCATGCTGAAGGTGCGGTAACGGCTGGGATGCAGGTATGTTGCTTCAAGGTCGTTCAGCAGAGGATTGAGCAGGATCTCCTCGCCGTTGATGACCAGCGTCAGCGGGATGTCCGGGAAGGTGAAATCCTCCGCCGGGGAGGTCAGGGCTGCAAGCAGGGCGTCGTGATCGGCGATGAAGCAGCTGTTTTTAAGCTCAGGGTTCTCGGCCAGCGCCTTTTCGAAATCCTCGCGGCTGTCATACCTGCGGCTGATGTAAAGCCAGCTGGCATGGGCGATATCGGCTGTGTCCAGCTCATACTGGTCGGCGCTGCCAATGAAGTGGTAGTAATAGGATTGCGTGCTTCCGTCTTTCACCGGGCGGACGAAGCCCAGCAGTTCGTACAGCTCGGCGTCGTCGGCGTATGCGTAGGTGCTGTTCTCGTCGGTGAAGTAGCGGGTGAGCCATTCAGTGCGGCTTCCTTCGGGTGCGTCCTCATTCAGCAGATAGGAGATCGCGTCGCAGATGATGATGCGGTCATCCATGGCGGCGTCGGGGTTGGGGCGGATACTGCCATCCTCCGCCAGCATGTTATTGCGCGAAAGGGCAGCCTCCAGGCGGCTCTCCTGGTTGATGCGCGCCAGATTGCCGGCGTTCAGCGGCGTGCTGATGAAGATGACGGCCGCCACCGCTGCCATCGGGAAGAACCAGTTTGCGCGCTTGCGGAGCAGGGCTGTCACCACCACCGCAGCGCACAGCACCGTGCAAACAATGCCCCAGATGCGCGCTTCGGTCAGGCCGTAGGCCTCCACGCGGATCCATACGCCCACCTGCTGGGCGATCAGGATGGGCAGCATCAGCCAGCTGATCCACTTGCAAAAGAAGGCGGTCAGCTTGTTTTCCTCGCCCGTCAGCGTCAGGTGGAAGAAGGTGAACAGCGCCAGTGCGGTCAGGGCGTAGCTGTTCATGGTGCCAACCGGCATCGCCCAGGTGACGACGATCTTGCCCACATAGGTCAGCAGTACGGCCATCAGCAGCAGGGCCAGGGGCAGCAGCACCCGCGCGTTGAATTTCCGGAAGCCCAGCCGCCTGTCATCCGGGGTGGATTCATCCGGCAGGCCGCCCAGGAACATCCACGGCGCGAAGATCAGGAAGCTGAAATAGCCGACCGTAGAGAAACAGGCTGACACGATCCAGCTGGACGCGCCGGGGAAGAACAGCGACACGATGGCGGACTGGATGATCTCCAGCGCTCCCCAGACGACGCAGGCCATCCCCAGGCAGAGGAAGAACCAGCCGCAGATCTGGTTCAGGCGGAGCGAGGGCTTTGCGCGGCCGGCGGCGGCTCCGATGCACAGGCATACCGCTGCCGCTGCAATACCGCCGTAAAGATCGGGATTGGGCAGGAGGTATTCCAGCGCAGCGGCGGCAAGCCCTGCCACCCAGGAGGCGAGGATGGTTCGCCTTGTGGGCTTGAAAAGCGTGGAGGCTGCCGTGGAGATCACCAGGCCGAACATAAGCGCGCTGCTGACGTCCGTCAGCGTATTGCGGAGTGCGTTGGTGGCGGTATCCCAGCCGAGGAAATCGTGCACGGCAGCGATGACTGCGATCAACGCGCACAACGCGGCGGAGGCGGAATACTGCGTCCACAGCTTGCGGAAAATTTTGCCGGGCTTTATGCTGATTTTCATTTCAATGCTCCTTTCGGAAAGAAAAAGCCGCTGGAAACGAACTTCCAGCGGCTCCATCATAGCAAATGCGGTATTGAATGTCAATAAAACCGGGCGAATTGTTACAATTCACGCTGATTCGTCGTCGCCGAACAGCATGCTTGCCACATAAAGCTCGCTGAAGGCAGGATTGCCGTCCAGGCGGACATGAAGGGCGTTCTGTGCCAGATTGGCTGCCCTTTCGCGCAGAGCCGTGTTCATCAGGAGCATGGCTGCGCCGTCAAGGGCGGCATTGCCGATGCCGCGGGCCTGATCGGCAAGCTCTGCGGGAATCATCCCGATGCGTGCCGCGCTGCGGATGTTCAGATGACTGCCGAAGCCGCCTGCAAGGTACAGGGTGCTGACGGCTTCGGGGGTGCAGCCGGCGGCGTTCAGCAGGCACATGACGCCTGCATGGGTGGCTGCCTTGGCCAGCTGTACGGCGCGGATATCGCCCTGGGTCAGCGCAACGCCTTCTGCCAGGGGGAAGGGAGCGTCCTCCAGGCAGCCTGTCTCGTCCAGGGCGCCGGTCTCCAGCATGGCGGCGATGGCGTCCAGCAGGCCCGAGCCGCAGAGGCCGGTGGCCGGCTTGCCGCCGATCGTGTGACAATGCAGCCGGTTGGCGAGTACCTCCACCCGATCGATCGCGCCCGGGATGCTGGCGCTGCCGCAGCTGATCCCTGCCCCCTCAAAGGACGGACCTGCCGCTGTGGAGGCGATATACAGGCGTCCCTGATGCCACAGCGCCAGCTCCCCGTTGGTGCCCACATCGCACAGGAGCGCCGTTTCGATGTGGTCACACGCGGAGGCCGCCAGCAGCGCGCAGGTGGTATCCGCGCCGACAAAGGCATGCATGCAGGGCGGCAGATAACAGGTACGGCCCGCGAATGTCACCTCATGCCCGAAAAGGCAGTCCGCCTTAAAGGGGGCGCGGGAAAGGGCCTGGGGATCGCGCCCGGTCAGCAGATACAGCATGGTCGTGTTGCCTGTGATGACGAGCGATTCCACCTGGCCGGCGGAGATCTCCGCATTGGCGTAGGCGGCGGTCAGCAGCGCCATCACAGCGCTTTGCACCTGCTGCTGCAGCACGGACAGGTCGCTGTGCATGGCGGCGTCGATGCGCCCGATGACGTCCGAAGCGACCTGCGTCTGCGGGTTCATCATGGCGGCGGAACCAAGGCAGCGCCCGGTCTGCAGGTCATACAGCAGCAGCGCAAGGGTGGTCGTTCCCACGTCGATGGCAGCGCCGAAGCGGCCGGGCATCGGGGCAATGGGGGATAGATCAGCCGCTTGTCCGCCCTCAATGGCGGTCATGGGCAGGAGCGTCGGCAATGTCACCTCGGCATCGCCGGTGAGGATCGCCTGGCAGCTCAGGCGTACGCCGGCGCGGGTTTCCGCTGCATTGGGCAGGGATACACCGCCGTGAATACTGACCGCGCATTTGCCGCAAACGCCTCGTCCTCCGCAGGGGCGGGAGAGGGCGGCGCCGGCCATCATCAGAACGGCAGAGAGGGGCTGCGGCGGCGCAAAATCAACGGCGCTGCACTGGTGGCCGCGATGGATCTTCAGCGTTGCCATGTTCAGCCTTCCACAGCCTTGAAAAAGGCGAGTATGTTCTCCCACCTGGCGTGGGCGGGGATATCGCAGCCGGAGGACGGCACGAAGTTGGGGTAGGAGCCGCATTTATCCAGCAGATCGCGGGTCGCGGCGGTGATGGATTCCACCGTGCCGCCGGCGAATTCGCCTGCAGGGTCGATATTGCCCATGACGAGGACGTCGGCAGGGGTGGCTTTCATGACGGCCTCCATATCAATGGCGTTGCCGAAATGGAAGGCTGCCGCGCCCAGGGCGTAGATGCTCCCCAGCATCTGCGGGACGGAATTGCCGCAGTTGTGGTACAGCACGGCAAAATCCTCATCCTGCAGCGCATCGATCAGGCGCTTCATATAGGGCATGGAGAATTCCCCGGCCATCTCGGGGCTGAGGATACCGGCCAGCGGCTCGGCGACCATCACGCCATCGGCGCCGGCTGCCTTCATGGCCTGGCCGTACCGGATGAGATAAGCAGTCGCCTTGTCCAGGACGGTATGGACGGTTTCCGGCTCGTCAAAGCACAGGTACATGATCTCCGTCACGTCGCACAGGCGGCCTGCCAGGGAGTAGGGGCCGATCATACCGGCGATGACGGGCTTATCGGTGATGCTCTCCTTGGCCATGCGAACGGCGTCCACGCAAAGGGAGGCGCGTCCGGCGTCCATGCCGGGCACGGCCAGGGCGTCGGCGTCGTCCTCGCCGGAGATCAGCTGGCCGATGACGGCGGGCACCTCGTGCTCGCTGAAGCGCACCTGCGCGCCGAAGGCTTCCGCCTCCACGGAGAGATCCATCAGGCTGACGGCGGCGACGGTCGCGGTATCACGGGCGATGACCTCCATTGCCCGGGCTTGCAGCTCGGCGGATTTCACCAGCGTTTCCACGGAAACGCCCAGCTTCTGCGCGGCGGGGAAGGAGAGGATGGGCAATGCCTTCTTGCTGCCGGGTTTGGCAGCATCCCAAAGGAGCGTACGGATGTTCATCGCGGCACCTCAGGAGCAGAATGACACAGCCTGCTCGGCGGCAGAGGCAGCGTCCGGCGTATAGGCGTCGGCGCCGATCTGCGCGCGGAATTCCTCGCTCACAGGCGCGCCGCCGATCATGATCTTGACCTTCTCGCGGATGCCGGCAGCCTCAGCCGCTTTGACGACCTCAGCCATGGCGGGCATGGTGGTGGTCAGCAGAGCGGAGCAGCAGATGATCCGGCAGTCCTGCTCGATCGCGGTCTTGACGAAGGTCTCGGGGGCCACGTCGGTGCCCAGGTCGATGACCTCCAGGCCCTTGCCCTCCATCATCATCTTGACCAGATTCTTGCCGATGTCATGCAGGTCGCCCTGGACGGTGCCGATGCAAACGCGGCCGCTGGCCTTCACGCCGTCGGCGGCCAGCAGGGGCTTCAAAAGAGCGGAGCCCATGTTCAGCGCGCGGGCAGCCACCAGGACCTCGGGTACGAAGATCTCGTTGTTGCGGAATTTCTCGCCCACAACGTCCATGCCGGCGATCAGCCCCTTTTCAAGGATGTCCTGGGCGGGGATGCCCGCGTCGATGGCCTCCTGCACCAGCTGTTTGACGACCTTGGCCTTGCCCTTTTGAAGCTGTTGGGAAATCTGAGAAAGCATTGCATTTGCCTCCTTGGTGATTCTTGGTTGACCGGAAAACATCCGGACAATAGCAGTATAGCATTGCCTGGAAAAAATACGTATCAAAATGATGTGCTGGTATATCAAAATGCTGCTGTGATTGCAGGCGCTGCGCCGAAACGATGTCTTATAAGGGGCTGTGGATGCCGAATGAAACATGGAGACCGGCAAATGATTGAGCAAAACGCAGAATTTCTAAAATTGTCAGCCTGTTTCTTATATGGAAACATATCGGGTTGTGATACTATTAGAGAGGGCGCTTGCGATATTCGTGGGGGGAGACGCCCGTCATCCGGCGGAAGGTGTAGCAGAAGTTGGCCGCGCTGTTGAAGCCGCACTGGAACGCGATCTCCTGCACAGCAAGGCGGGTCGTTTTCAGCAGCTGCTGGGAATGTTCCACGCGGCTCTTCATCACAAACTGATAGGGCGACATGCCTGTTTCCTCCGCAAACAGATGGGAGAAATAGCTGGCGGAATAGCCTGCATTGGCGGCGATGTCCTCCACGGAGAGCTTATCCGTCAGGTGCCCCTGGATGTAGCTGATCGCCCGGTCCACGATGGGGTTTCCGGTCACGCCCTCTGCCGATCGGCCGCTGTGGGACAGGAGCTTCATCAGCATGCTGTGGATCAGCGTGGAGGCTTCGCCTTCGTTCAGATGATGCTCGCTGCCCATGCGGGAGAGCATCTCGCCAATGGTCTCATGCAGCTCGTTGGGCGAGGGCAGGGGAATGCAGTTGCCGCAGGTGCGCTCGATCTCCTCGCAGATCTCCCGGCTTTGGGCGCCCGCGAAATGCACAAAGGTGAAGGAGCACTTGCCCTGTGCGGTGTACGAGTGGGGGGTGTTGCAGTCCAGCAGCAGCACCTGCCCGGCCCGGACGACGCCCCGGCTGCGGCGGGTCTGATAGGACATGGCGCCGGTGAGCATCACCAGCAGCAGATAGCTGGAGAATATGTTGCGATGCACGCCGTAGGTGGGCTTGCAGTCAAAGTAACCCAGGCTGATGGGATAGTACAGCAGATGCTCGCGGCCAGAGGGCTGCGGCACAAAATAGTGCACGGACGCATCCTCAAAATAGGTGGGATCAAGCTTCATCCTGTCACCTCGATTCGCAGGATTTCGATATTTCATTATACATAATTCCAGGGTATCATGTCAATAAACGACGATGAATGATCTTTCATGCAGGAGGTATCAACATGGGCATTTCCCAGAAGGACCGAGAAATTCTCCGTGATCTGGCCCGCTACCAGCTGGAGCTGGCCAACTCGCCGCGCAACCGGCGCCTCTATGCGGACTGGATGGCAAACGGCGCCAGCAACACGCAGGTCACCCGTCCGCTGATCCGCATTGAGATCAACACCTTTGAGCATCAGCTGATGCCGCAGATGATGAAGTGCGAGGGCGAGGACGCCCGCCGCCTGGAGCACCAGATGCTGCGCCCCATCATCAACTTCACCCAGTTTGAGGACGATACCCTGGTGCCGGAGTACTTCGAGGTGCCGGATCACTATCAGTTCACGCCCTTCAACCTGCCGGTGAAGGTGCAGCAGTCCGGCGGCCTGGGGCATCATTTCATCCCGTATCTGCACGATCTGGAGGAGGATGACCACCTGCTGGGCAAATCCCCCTTCGCGGTGCGGGAGGACTGGGCGCAGCAGCGCGTCCGGGAAGCGCAGGAGGTCTTCGGGGATATCCTGCCCGTCAAGCGCATCTCCAACGCCGCCTACTGCACCCCCATGCAGGACATCGTCCACATCATGAACATGGATGACATGTACGTTGCCATGATCGACGATGAGGAGCGCTTCACCGCCATGCTTGACCGCCTGACGGATGATTACATCGAGTTCTTCAAGGCGCAGGAGGCCAGCGGCACGCTGCACACCGCAGCGCGGATGCAGCACCTCTGCCAGGGCACCTACTGCTTCACCAACGAGCTGCCCGACGATCAGCCGGGCGCCAAGCTCAAGGACATGTGGCTGTTCATGGACTCCCAGGAGACCTCCGGCGTGTCTCCGGAGATGTACAAGGAGCTGGTTTTCCCGTACTACAAGAAGGTGATGGATCACTTCGGCCTGATCAGCTATGGCTGCTGCGAGGCGTCCCATCCCATCTGGGACGAGTGCCTGTCCACCATCGGCCATCTGCGCAAGGTGTCCATCTCCCCCTGGTGCGATGAGGAATTCATGGGCGAGCGCCTGCGCGGCACCGGCGTGACCTTCCTGCGCAAGCCGCCGGCCACCCTCCTGGGCATGGATACCCCCGAGCTGGACGAGGACGCAACGCTTGCCTGCTTCCGCAAGACCGGCAGAGCGGCCCGCGATTGCAAGCTCGAGATCATCCAGCGCGACGTCTACATGGTGGGTTCCTCCGCCAGGAAGGTGCACCGCTTTGTGGAGCTGGCCCGCAAAGGCCTGGAAGGCTGACATACAGATCCCCGCAGAAAGTAACGGCTTCCTGCGGGGATTTTTATGTGTTTTTGCTGAATATATATGAAATTGCCAAAAACGCTTGACAATTTGCGGGGGGGGGGTATAATAAAATTACCAAATTTCAAGGAGGTATATTTATGCGCTGAAGATTCGCCGAGGTGGGTCGGCGTATGGGACGCAGCGGTTCTACCGTTGCAAAGTATATCAAGTTGGATGGCACACCGAAGATTGTGAAGCATACCTTTCAAGAGGTTGTGCGGGAAAAATGATGACGGATATACAAGAAAGGAAGAAAACTACAATGAAAAGAACACTTCTGCTGGTAGTTATCGCTATGTTCTGTTTCGCGCTTGTTGGCTGTTCCCCCGCAAAGGAAGAAATTAACGTGAAGGAAGAAATTAACGTGAATGATGTTATTTCTGATGCGCTTCACGCGAAAGCTGGTTTTGAAGTAATGTGGAACTATGGTCAAGGCAACTATGTGACCAACATAACCTTCCCAACTAAGAACAATATCGGTGATAATAAATACGAATGTTATGGATATGTGACGATCAGAGATACTTACGGTGATATCTATAAGGCAAAATATGAGGCGGTTGTTGAGATTGATGCTGATGGAGAAGGTGAATGTACTTCTTTCGATATGGAAACACCCAGAAAACAATGATATGTTTTATATTCCCCGCTACTACGAAAATCGCCTCCCTCCCCACCGAGGGAGGCATTTCTCTGCTTTACATCAGCAAAACAAAAAGAACCAGCATCTTGCGATACTGGCTCTTTCAGCAGGGGCACTAGGACTCGAACCCAGAACAAAGGTTTTGGAGACCCACGTGTTACCATTACACCATACCCCTATGTCGTCACGCGACTTTTATATCTTATCACAGCACAGGGGAAATGTCAAGCAGAAATTATTCTTTTTCAAAAGAAAATGTGGAAAATGTAGGTGCATGGCGTCGCTTTGAGTTGTGATGGTTGGAATCACTCCAGCACGATGCGGGGATTTTCCTTGCTGGGGCGGTACATGACGAAACGACGGCCGATACACTGCACCGGCTCGGCGCCCAGCTCCGCACAGAGCTCGTTGAGGGCTTCCTTGGCAGTGAGGGGGCAGTTCTGCTGGATGGCGCACTTGATGATCTCGCGGGCCTCCAGGGCGTCGCTGGCCTGCTTGATGGTGCCGGGGACGATGCCGTCCTTACCGACGTAGAGGATGGTCTCCATGGTGTTGGCCATGGAACGCAGATATGCGCGCTGCTTGCTGGTCATACGTATTGCTCTCCTTGTTATTCAACAAAATCAAACTCCATGTCCACAATGCGGACGGTGTCGCCCTCCTTGGCGCCCTTCTTGCGCAGGGCGTCGATCACGCCCCAGCGGCGAAGGGTGCGGTGGAACCAGGAGATCGATTCATCATCGTCAAAGTTGACGGATTCGATCAGGTTGTCCATGCTCTTGCCGATGACCTCGTACACCGCGCCGTCAAAGACGACCGTGAAGGGCTCCTCCTTCAGCTTCTCGTCGAAGGTGACCTCCTCCACAAAGTGGACGATGGGCGGCAGGGTCTCCAGCATCTCGGCGGCCTTGTCCAGCAGCGCGTCAAAGCCCTGATGTGTCGCGGCGGACACCACGAAGATGGGGTAATCCAGGCCCTTTTCCTTCATGTGCTCGCGCAGCATGTTGACGCCTTCCTCGGCGTCAGGCAGATCGGCCTTGTTACACACCACGATCTGCGGACGCTCCGCCAGCTCGCCGTAGTTGGCCAGCTCGTGGTTGATCTGGTCGAAATCCTCGGTGGGGATGCGGCCCTCGCTGCCGGCGATGTCGATGACGTGCATCAGCAGACGGGTGCGCTCCACATGGCGCAGGAAGTCGTGGCCCAGACCAGCGCCGTCAGCCGCGCCCTCGATCAGGCCGGGGATGTCCGCCAGGACGATGTCCTTGCCGTGGCGGCGGACGATGCCCAGATTGGGGGTCAGCGTCGTGAAATGGTAGTTGCCGATCTTGGGGCGGGCGGCGGTCACCACGCTCAGGATGGTGGACTTGCCCACGTTGGGATAGCCCACCAGGCCCACGTCCGCGATGGTCTTCAGCTCCAGGTGGAAGGTGTGGATCTCGGTCTTGGTGCCGGGCTTGGCGAAGTTGGGCGCCTGCCGGGTGGGGGTGGCGAAGTGGCTGTTGCCCCAGCCGCCGCGGCCGCCCTTGAGGACGGTGCGGGTCTCGCCGGGGGTATCCATATCGGCAACGACGGCATTGGTGTCCTCGTCACGGATGACGGTACCCACGGGCACCTTGATGACGAGGTTCTCGCCGCGCTTGCCGGTGCAGCGGTTGGCAGAGCCGTCCACGCCGTTCTCCGCCATAAACTTGCGGTGGAAGCGGAAATCCAGCAGGGTGTGCATATTCGGGTCGGCATAGAAGCAGATGTCGCCGCCGTTGCCGCCGTCGCCGCCGTCGGGGCCGCCGGCCTGCACGAACTTCTCACGATGGAAGCTCAGGCTGCCGTTGCCGCCGTTGCCGGCCTTGCAGGTGATTTTGACATGGTCTACGAAGTTGGACATGGGTGATGTATACCTCCAGATGAAAGGGGAGAGCGGTTAATTCTTGAGGCTCTGCAGGGGAGCGGGGATGCGTCCGCCGCGGGCGATGAACTCCGCGTTGGAGCAGGTGTTGACGGGCATGACGGGGGCAAAGCCCAGCAGACCGCCAAACTCGACGGTGTCGCCGGCCTTCTTGCCGACGGCGGGGATGACGCGCACTGCGGTGGTCTTGGAGTTGACCATGCCGATGGCAGCCTCATCCGCGATGATGCCGGAGATGGTCTCGGCGCTGGTGTCCCCGGGGATGGCGATCATATCCAGACCCACGGAGCAAACGCAGGTCATGGCTTCCAGCTTTTCCAGGGTCAGCTGACCGGCAGCGGCAGCCTCGATCATGCCGATGTCCTCGGACACGGGGATGAAGGCACCGGAGAGGCCGCCGACATGGTTGGAGGCCATCACGCCGCCCTTCTTGACGGCGTCGTTCAGCAGGGCCAGGGCAGCGGTGGTGCCGGGCGCGCCGGCCATTTCCAGGCCCATTTCGGTGAGGACGTGGGCCACGGAGTCGCCGCGGGCGGGGGTGGGCGCCAGGGACAGATCCACGATGCCGAAGGGGATGTTCAGCCGCTGGGAAGCCTCGCGGGCCACCAGCTGGCCCACGCGGGTGATCTTGAAGGCGGTGCGCTTGATGGTCTCGGCCACCACGTCAAAGGGCTGGCCCTTGACCTTCTCCAGCGCGGTCTTGACCACGCCGGGGCCGGAAACGCCCACATTGATGGCGCACTCGGGCTCGCCCACGCCGCAGAAGGCGCCGGCCATGAAGGGGTTATCCTCCACGGCGTTGCAGAACACCACCAGCTTGGCGCAGCCCAGGCTGTCGTTGTCCGCGGTGAGCTCGGCGGTCTTTTTGATGATCTGGCCCATCTGGCGCACAGCGTTCATGTTGATGCCGGCGCGGGTGCTGCCCACATTGACGGAGGAGCACAGGCGCTCGGTGGTGGCCAGCACCTCGGGGATGGACTCCACCAGGCGCTCGTCTGCCTTGGTGGCGCCCTTCTGCATCAGGGCGCTGTAACCGCCCAGGAAGTTGACGCCCATCTCCTTAGCAGCCCTGTCCAGGGCCATGGCGATGGGGCGGGGATCGCCCTGGCAGATCAGGCTGATGGGGGTGACGGAAATGCGCTTGTTGACGATCGGGATGCCCAGCTCGCGCTCAATGGCCTCGCCGGTCTTGACCAGATCCTTGGCGGTCATGCAGATCTTGTCGTACACGCGGGCCGCGCAGGCTTCCGCCACGGGATGGGAGCAATCCAGGAGGTTGATGCCCAGGGTGATGGTGCGGATATCAAAGTTCTGCTCCTGGATCATCTGCATCGTTTGGAGGATCTCGCCGGTTTCGATCATGACGGTCCCTCCTTAAATGCGGTGCATGGCGTCGAAAATATCCATGCGCTGCATGTGGATGTGCAGGTTCTTTTCCTTGCGGATGGGCTCCAG
>X409_Impala__coassemble_383_pt1 | contig 29956 bp, 25 predicted proteins | sample X409_Impala__metabat2_high_PE_002 | metagenome-assembled genome bin X409_Impala
CCATCTGCTCTTCAAAGCCGGGGATGAACTGGCCGGAGCCAATTTTGAGGGTCTGGCCCTGAGCGGTGCCGCCGGCGAAGGCCACGCCGTCCACAGAACCGGCGTAGTCCAGGTTCACGGTGTCGTTGTAATCGACGGTGCGGTCAGTGACCTCCAGGGTGCGGGCGCCCTTCTGCTGGTCCTGCTTGATGCGCTCGTCGATCTCTTCCTCGGTGACAACGTGCTTGGGCTCGACCTCGACGGCCAGGGCCTTGTACTCGCCCAGGGTGACGTCAGGACGGACGAACACCTCCACGGTGAAGGTCATGTCCTGGCCCTTGACGTACTCGCCCATGTCGGTCATCTCGGGGCGATCAACGGGCTTGATGCCGTTCTCCTCGATGGCAGCGGTGTACATCTCGGGGAAGACGATGTCCATCGCGTCCTCAACGAAGACGAACTTGCCGTACATATTCTCGATCACATTGCGGGGGGCCTTGCCCTTGCGGAAGCCGGGCACGTTGATCTTGCCGCGGTTCTGCAGGTAAGCCTTATTCATCGCAGCCTCGAACTCCTCACCGGGCACGGTGAAGACGAGCTTGGCCTTGTTGCTGGAGATCTTCTCGTAATTGACCATTGGTTCATTCCTCCTGAACTCTCATCACAGGGCCTCGCTGGCCCCTCACGCGCAGTTTTACATTACGCACGCGGAATATTTTATCACAATTTTTCTCCGGATGCAAGGGTTTTGCAGAGGAATTCGCGGCTTTTTGCGATTCCTTTTGACATTTGTCCCGCCATCATGTATGATTGTAAGGAAAGAAGATAGGGCTCCCCCCTTTGGGGGAGCTCCCTCGCCAGAGGGTGAGGGGGTATCTTCTTGCCGCACCAGAGACCCCCTCAGTCCCTTACGGGACAGCTCCCCCCAAGGGGGAGCCTTCACCACAACAGGAGAACTCACATGAATTTTAGCAATATGACCATGATCGCCACGGCAGCCTTCGGGCTGGAGGGCGTGGTCGCCAGCGAGCTCAAGCGCCTGGGCATGCAGGACGTGAAGGGCGAGATCGGCGGGGCGCGCTTCACCGGCTCCGTGGCGGACGCCTACCTGTGCAATCTGCGCCTGCGCTGCGCGGACCGGGTGCTGATCGTCCTCAAGGAGAAGGAATGCCGCACCTTTGAGGAGCTGTTCCAGTTTGTGCGATCCTTCGAGTGGGAGGAAGTCCTCCCCGTGGACGCGAAGATCAACGTCTCCGGCAAGTGCGCCCGTAGCCAGCTGATGAGCATCCGCGACTGCCAGGCCATCACCAAGAAGGCCATCATCGAGCGGCTGAAGACCGTCCACAAGCGCAGCGTTTTTCCCGAAACAGGCGTGGCCTACCCCATTGAGATCGCCCTGCACGGCGACGTGGCCCGGCTGACCCTGGACACCTCCGGCGAGGCCCTCAATCGCCGCGGCTACCGCACCTGGAACGGCGAGGCCCCCCTGCGGGAGACCCTGGCTGCCACCCTGGTGGAGCTCTCCACCTGGCGGCCCGGCATGCGCCTCCACGACCCCTGCTGCGGCACCGGCACGCTGCTGATCGAGGCCGCCTTCCGGCTGAGCCACCGCGCTCCCGGCCTCACCCGCCACTTCGCCATGGAACAGTTCGGCTTCTTCCCCGCCGAGGACTGCGCCTTCATCAGAAAGCAGTGTCAGGAGGATTTCGAGCTGCACCGCGTGTCGAATATCTCCGGCTCCGACATCGACCCGGAGGCCCTCAAGCTGGCCCAGCGCCACGTCAACCAGGCGGGCCTTTCCGGCCGCATCGAGCTGACGAACATCCCCCTGCAGCAGCTGCAACTGGAGGGCGAGCCGGGCGTGTTCCTGTGCAATCCGCCCTACGGCGAGCGCCTCTCCGACCGCAAATCCTGCGAGAAGCTCTACCGGGAGATGGGGCTGCTGCTGAAGCGTCACCCCGGGTGGAGCCTGTGCGCCATCACCTCCGACCCGATGTTCGAGCGGGCCTTCGGGCGCAAGGCCGACAAGAAGCGCCGCCTCTACAACGGGCGGCTGGAATGCGAGTTCATGATCTTCAAGGCATAACGATGTTTTATTGGAGGGATTCACCATGACCAAACCCGCCCCCGGCTTCTACGCCCCTGCCACTGACCGCTACGACAAGATGCAGTACGCCCGGTGCGGCAGGTCCGGCCTGAAGCTGCCCCGCGTGTCCCTGGGCATGTGGAACAACTTCGGCTCCGTCAACGTGTATGAGAACGCCCGGCAGATGCTGCTGACCGCCTTCGACCTGGGCGTTGTGCACATCGACCTGGCCAACAACTACGGCCCCCTGCCCGGCAGCGCGGAGGAGACCTTCGGGCGCGTGTTGGACAGCGATCTGCGCGCCCACCGCGACGAGCTCTGCCTGTCCACCAAGGCCGGCTACGACATGTGGAAGGGCCCCTACGGCGATTTCGGCAGCCGCAAGTACCTCATCAGCAGCCTCGACCAAAGCCTCCGGCGCATGAAGGTGGATTATGTGGACATCTTCTACCACCACCGTCCCGACCCGGATACCCCGCTGGAGGAGACCATGGGCGCACTGGCGGACATCGTCCGGCAGGGCAAGGCCCTCTATGTGGGCGTGTCCAATTACAGCGCCGAGCAGACCGCCAAAGCCGCTGATATTCTCGCCTCCATGGGCGTGCCGCTGACCATCCACCAGCCCTGCTACAACATGCTCAACCGCTGGGTGGAGGAGGGCGAGCCCTCCCTGTGCGACGTGCTGCTGGAAAGGGGCATCGGCGCGGCGGTGTTCTCTCCCCTGGCCCAGGGCCTGCTGACGGACCGCTACCTGGCCGGCATCCCGGCGGATTCCCGCGCCGCCGGCCCCTGCGTGTTCCTGAACGAATCCGGCGTACGCCCGGAGATCATCGCCAAGGTGCGCAAGCTCAACGCCATCGCCAATGCCCGCGGCGAGACCATGGCCCAGCTGGCTCTGGCATGGGTGCTGGAAAATCCGGCGATCACCAGCGTCATCACCGGCGCGAGCCGCCCCGAGCAGATCGTGCAGAACGTCAAAACCATCGAGAACCATGCGCCCCTCTCCGACGAGGAAAAGGCCGCCATCAACGCCATCCTGGCGGAATGACCGCACACGAAAAGGGAGCCAGTCGTCATGACCGGCTCCCTCGTTTTTATTCCTTTTCGTCCTTCTTGACGGAGGCGTCCAGCCGGGGCATGAGCCAGGCTGCAACAAAGACGCCAATCGCCACGGTGATGATGCTGGCGATGATCGTGCCCGCATTGACGGAAGCCCAGGTCAGGCTCTGCTCCTTCCAGGTGCTCATGAGGATCACGATGGGCGAAGGCACCACCAGGCCCAGGATGATGGCGTAGGTCAGGCCCTTGCACTTGGTCAGCATCGCGTCGATCAGGCGGGAAATGCCAATGATGCCCAGCACCACGCCAATGACGAAGGGGCCGATGATGGTGGCATAGTAACCGGCGGTGCTCCACTGGCCGCTCAGCAGCGCCTCCACCAGCAGCGGGATAGAGCCATAGATGGGGTGATAGTAGCCCAGGATCATCAGCATCATGCTGCCGCTGACGCCGGGGATGATCATCGTCGCGGAGGCGATCATGCCCATCACGACAATGATGAGGCTCTGGCCGAGGCTGGCCTTGAGCTCCACATCCGCAGAGGCAGGCATGAACTGCATGCCCACCAGCAGGCCCGCCGCGATGACGAAAGCCACGACATGGCCGAAGTTGGGCTTGATGCCCTTGCACTCCTTCAGGATGGCAGGCAGTCCGCCCATGATCAGGCCGATAAAGGCAAACGCCGTGGGCAGGGGGAATTTCTCCATGCTGCCGGTGATCACCGCAGACATGCACACGATCGCCAGCACGATGCCCAGCGCATAGGGCAGCAGGATCCTGATGCACTTGCCGAACTGCTTGAATACGTTGTTGATGCAGTACAGCAGCTTGTCATAAATGCCCATGATGACCATCATCGTGCCGCCGCTGACGCCGGGGATGATGTTTGCAATGCCAATGACCGCGCCCTTGAGGACGTCCAGAAGCCAATTCATATTTCATTCCTCCTGTAATGGGATGATATGCACATCACCTCTAATGATACCAGCATTTCCGGCGCAAGTCAACGGGAAAATGCTGTGCCGGCGGGGGAAGTTGGCGCCGCACAAAAATATTTGCCGCAAAGTCCTCCCCTGCCTATTGACAAAGGGGGAAAAGGTTGCTATAATACCTCTTGCTGTTACGGCATGCGGTCGTGGCGGAATCGGCATACGCGCACGTTTGAGGGGCGTGTTCTGAAAGGAGTACGGGTTCAAGTCCCGTCGACCGCACTGAGCTTCCTGATGAATCAGGGAGCTTTTCTTTTACCATTGCACACAGCGGCAGTCACGATCATGTCGGAAGCGCCTGTTCTCAACAGGATTTGACCCCTGCTTCGTCCGTATTTCACGCAGCCAGGCTATGATGAGCCCATCCCAAGCACAAGGAGTGATCATCATGTCTGCGCTGCGTGCACGTTATCGTTCCCTGGCCCGCGACAGCCGCCAGGAGAATCCCCTGTCCTTCCCCACGCTGCTGTGGCTGTTCATCGCAGGAAGCCTGCTGGGCTTCGTGCTGGAGGGCGTGTGGCATTTTCTCCGCACGGGCGTCTGGGGCTTCCGGGTGGCGACGCTGTGGGGGCCCTTCTGCATCATCTACGGTGCGGGAGCGGTGGTCATGTACCTCATCGCCCTGCGGGTGGAGGGCAAGCGGCTGCGGCGGCAATTCCTGGCCTTTGCCCTTGCCGGCAGCGCGGTGGAATACCTCTCCGGCCTGTTTCAGGAGGCCGCCTTTGGCACCGTCAGCTGGGATTACAGCCATCACGCCCTCAACCTGGGCGGACGCATCAGCCTGAAAATGACGCTGATCTGGGGGATCCTGGGCATGGCGCTGATGTACCTGCTGCTGCCGCTGCTGCTCAAATGCTTCAACCGCCTGCGCCTGGGCCAACGTCCGCTGCTGTGCCGCATGGCTGCGGTTTTCATGTGCGTGAACCTGCTGTGGACAGGCGTCGCCCTCCTGCGCTGGCAGGAGCGGGTGATGACGGCTGCCCCCGCCGGCAACGCCGTGGAAGCCTGGATGGACCGCGCCTGGCCGGACGAGCGCATGCAGCAGCGCTTCCCCAACATGAGATTCGTTGCCCCCTGAGCCGCATGACTGCCTTCCCATCCCGGAAGGCAGTTTTTGTGTCGGGAACGGAAAAAGTCGCAGGACGCCCCCTTTTCGCCGCGAATGTGCCTTGTGTCCGGATGCATTATGTGGTAAAATACCCGGAGCGGCTTTGTCCGCCGGATCATCGCAGCATTGGAGTGTTTCAGCATGATCGAAAAATGGCCGGTCACCTACCCCGCCACCACCGGCGCGGAGGACCGCAATGTATATGTGTACATCCCTGAGATCGCCCAGGAGGACGAGGACGCCCGCTTCCCGGTTTTGTACATGTTCGACGGGCACAATGTCTTCTTCGACGAGGACGCCACCTTCGGCAAGTGCTGGGGCATGAAGGAGTACATGGACGAAACCGAAACGCCCATGATCATCGTGGCGGTGGAGTGCAATGCCCACCCCGACAACGGCCGCCTGCGGGAGTACTCCCCCTTCAGCTTCTCCTACAAGAGGATGAACATCCGCGGCGAGGGCCAGGCCACCATGGACTGGTTCACCCGGGTTCTCAAGCCCATGATCGACAAGCGCTACCCCACGCTGCCCCAGCGGGAAACGACCTTTATCGCCGGCTCCTCCATGGGCGGGCTGATGAGCCTCTACGCCCTCATCCGCTATAACGATGTGTTCTCCCGGGCAGCATGCCTCTCCCCCAGCCTGTGGACGGCCCCCCGGCGGGTCACCGACCTGGTGCAGCGCGCAAAGCTCAGCCCGGATACCGTCATCTACATGGACTACGGCTCCCGCGAGATGGGCAGCCGCAGGGCCATGCGCAAGCTCTTTGCCTCCGTCACCCAGCGGCTGATGGAGAAGAAGGTGTGGCTCACCAGCCGCATCGTCCCCAACGGCGACCACTGCGAAGCCTGCTGGGAGGAGCAGATCCCCGTGTTCATGCGCATCCTCGAATACGAGCGCAAATAAGGGGATTTCGCATCTGCGGACGCGACCAAAGACCGGAGCCCGGCTGGCGGCTTTCCGATCGTCCTTTGGAAACCTCCGGATGCACATCCTGGAATACAATCGCGACTAACCCCATAAAGGAGCAACATACATGCAGACCTACTACACCAAATGGTACTCCCCCTCCATCGGCAAGGACATGGAGATCAAGGTGTACGGCCACGCCGGCCGCCCCGTGCTGTTCATCCCCTGCCAGGACGGACGCTTCTTCGACTTTGAATCCTTCAAGATGACTGACGTCTGGGCCCCCTGGATCGAAAGCGGCCAGTGCATGGTCTTCGCCATCGACACCCTTGATAAAGAGACCTACTCCGCCACCTACGAGAGCTTCTGGCGCATCCGCCGCCATGAGCAGTGGTTCGCCTACATCACCAACGAGGTGGTGCCCTTCATGCAGGCCATGGCGAATGAGCGCAACGGCTGGAGCGGCACGCCGGGGTGCATCGCCTTCGGATGCTCCCTGGGCGCGACCCACGCGGCGAACCTCTACTTCCGCCGGCCCGACCTCTTCGACGGCCTGCTGGCCCTCTCCGGCATCTACGACAGCGAATACGGCTTCCCCGGCTACATGGACGAGCTGGTCTACGCCAACTCCCCCGTGCACTACCTGGCCGGCATGAGCCCCGACCACCCCTACATCCAGCAGTACAACCAGCACAAGGGCGTGATCGTCGTGGGCCAGGGCCCCTGGGAGGTCACCGACTCCACCTTCGCCCTGCGCGACATCTTCTTCCAGAAGGGCATCAATGTATACGTGGACGTCTGGGGCCACGACGTTGCCCACGACTGGGACTGGTGGTACAAGCAGGTGCCCGTGCATCTGCCTCACATTCTGTGAGGAAGATGCAAATGCAAAATGCGGAATTTTCTGCGCAGATTCCGCTCCACACTTCAAATTCATCATTCATAATTCCTAATTCATAATTAAGCAAAAGGAAGATCAACCATGAAGAATTTTGTGTTCATCTCCCCCAACTTTCCCACCAACTACTGGCAGTTCTGCAAGCACCTGAAGGATAACGGCCTGCGGGTGCTGGGCGTGGGCGACTGTCCCTATGATGACCTTCTGCCCGAGCTGCGCGCCAGCCTGACGGAGTACTACAAGGTCGGCTCCATGGAGAACTACGACGAGGTGTACCGCGCCGTGGCGTTCTTCATCAGCAAGTACGGCCGCATCGACTGGCTGGAGAGCAACAACGAGTACTGGCTGGAGCGGGACGCCATGCTCCGCACCGACTTCCACATCACCTCCGGCTTCCAGGTGGAGGACATGGAGCGCATCAAGTACAAGTCCAAGATGAAGCCCTACTACGAGGCCGTGGGCATCCCCACCGCCCGCTACCACATCGTGGATACCTACGCCAAGTGCAAGGAGTTCATCGACCTGGTGAGCTACCCCGTCATCGTCAAGCCCGACAACGGCGTGGGCGCCTCCAGCACCTACAAGCTCAAGAACGATGACGAGCTGCGCTTCTTCATCGATACCATGGACAGGAATGTCTCCTATATCATGGAGGAGTTCATCACCGCCGAGGTCAACAGCTACGACGCCATCATCGACTCCAAGGGCGAGCCCATCTTCGAGACCGGCAACGTCACCCCCAACTCCATCATGGACGTGGTCAACAACGGCGACAACTCCATCTACTACATCGTCAAGGAGCTGCCCGAGGACACCCGCAAGGCCGGCCGCGCGACGGTGAAGTCCTTCGGCGTCAAGAACCGCTTCGTGCACTTCGAGTTCTTCCGCCTGACCGCCGATCACCCCCACATGGGCAAGAAGGGCGACGTGGTGGCCCTGGAAGTCAACATGCGCCCCTGCGGCGGCTTCTCCCCCGACATGATGAACTTCGCCAACTCCACCGACGTGTACAAGATCTACGCGGACATGATCGCGTATGATTCCACCCTCAAGGCCTGCGGCGAGAAGAGCTTCTGCGCCTTCGCCGGCCGCCGCGACGGCAAGAACTTCAAGCTCTCCCACGACGAGCTGTGCGCGAAGTACGCCGCCAACATGAAGATGGTCGCCCGCATCCCCGACGCCCTCTCCGGCGCCATGGGCAACCAGATGTACGTCGCCAACTTCCCCACCGAGGAGGCCATGAACGCCTTCTACGCCGACGCCTGCGAGTGCTGGTAAGGAGGCGCCATGAAGAGATCCCTTCTCGCCCTGCTGCTGGCGCTGTGCATGCTGTGCCTGAGCGGCTGCTCCCGGCTGACGGACGGCATCCTCACCATGGTATCCGACAGAGCCGAGGCATCCGGCGCAGACGCCCTGGCCCGGCAGTTCATCGACGGCGTGCTGACCAACGACCCGGAAAAGAGCCACGCCGCCTTTGTGGAGGACGTGGAGATGGCCCAGGTGCTGGAAGTCTTCCCCGCCATGCAGGCTGCCCTGCCTGACACGCACAGCTACACCCTCACCCCGACCCACTGGAGCATGAACGCCGCCAACGGCGTGACCCAGACCTCCTTCCAGTTCCTGCTGACCATGGGCGATGAGCAATTCTTGGTGGAAACGCTGCAGCTCTCCACGCAGGAGGGTCTGTACAACATCAACATCGCGCCCTGCGAGGCGCAGGACCCTGCCGAAGCAGCGGTGCATGAGCATCCCCTGATCGACGCGATTTTCATGCTCGTTTCCGTGGCGACTGCCGCCTTTGTCATCTGGGCGCTGGTGGACTGCTGCCGGCACAAAATGCCGCACAAATGGGTCTGGGTGCTGCTGATCCTGCTGGGCAATGTGCTGCTGGTCCTGAGCATGACCGGCGCTCAGCTGAAGTTCAATCTGCACCTTGGCCTCTCGCTGAACGCAACCTCCCTCACCCTGCGGGATGGCGGCTTCCATCTGCGGCTGCTGTTCCCGGTGGGCTCCATCGTGTATCTGCTGCGCCGCAGGCATCTGCTCCCCCCGGACGCCAGTCAGGGCTTCGCCGAGGCCTTCCCGGAGCAGCCCCAGCCCGCCGGTACTGAATGAGCCTTCCATGCGCGACCCCTCACCGGGCCGCGCTTTTTTCGTGGCTGACATCACTCCAAAAGGCTCTTCCCCCCAGGTGGAGCCTTTATATACGCATCCTGTGGATAACCCTGTTTTCTTTTTGGCAGATATGTGATATAATAAAGGGTGTGTGCGGCAAATTCCGCACGCGAAGCATTAGGAGGCATGCATTATGCGTATCCTGATCGTTGGTGACGGCAAGGTCGGCCATACCCTGGCAACCGAGCTCCTGCGGGAGGGCCATGACATCACCATCATCGACCAGAATGAAGAAGTCATCCGGAAAACCACCGATAATCTGGACGTCATCTGCGTCCACGGCAACGGCGCCAACGCTTCCACGCTGATGGAAGCGGAGGTGGGCCGTGCGGATATCCTCATCGCCGCCACTGCCACGGATGAGATCAACATGCTCTGCTGCCTGATCGGCAAGCACCTGGGGGCGAAGTTTGCCATCGCCCGCATCCGTGATCCCGAATACGGCGAATCCCTGCAGGTGCTGCAGCACGAGCTGGGCATCGACATGACCATCAACCCCGAGCGCGCCACCGCCCAGGAGATCTCCCGCATGCTGCGCTTCCCCTTCGCCAGCAATGTCGAGCCCTTCGCCAAGGGCCGCGTGGAGCTGGTGGAGTTCCTGGCCAAGGAGGGCGACGTCATCTGCGGCAAGCCCATGAAGGAGCTGACCGCCCGTCACTCCGACCTGCCCAAGGTGCTGTACTGCGCCGTGGAACGGGAGGGCGAGGTCGTCATCCCCGGCGGCGATTTCATCATCGAGCCGGGCGATCGCGTCCACGTCGCGGCGGATCTGGTGACCATCACCGCATTCTTCCGCCACATTGGCCGCAGCGCCAAGCCGGTCAAGGACGTGATGGTGCTGGGCGGCGGCCGCATCAGCTACTATCTGGCCAAGATGGTGGAGAAGATGGGCATCCGCGTGGCGATGTTCGAGCACAACCCGGAGAAGGCGAAGACCCTGTCCGAGGCGCTGCCCCATGCAGATATCATCGAGGGCGACGGCACCGATCAGGATCTGCTGGAGCAGGAGAACCTTGCCGGAATGGACGCCTTCATCGCCCTGTCCGACCGGGACGAGGAGAACCTGATGACCGGCCTTTACGCCAAGACCCAGGGCGTGCCCAAGGTGGTTGTGAAAACCAACCGCTATGCCTATAAGGACGTCATCGCCAACCTGGGCCTGGAAAACCAGGTCAGCCCCCGCATCATCACCTGCAATACGCTCCTGCGCTATGTCCGCGCCCGCGTCAATGCCCGCGGCGCCACCATCCAGAAGCTCTACCGCCTGGTGGACGGCAAGGCCGAAGCCCTTGAGTTCATCGCGCGCAAGGGCGATCCCTACATCGGCATCCCGCTGAAGAAGCTCTCCGTCGCCAAGGGCGCCCTGGTCGCCATCATCCTGCACAAGGGCAAGGTCATCGTCCCCTTCGGCGATGACGTGATCGAAGCCGGCGACAATGTGGTCATCATCTCCACCGCCAGCGGCATCTCCGATCTGAACGAGGTCATCAGGAAATGAACGTAAAGCTGCTTTTGCGCCTGCTGGGCGCGATATTGCTGGTGGAGGCCGCCGCCATGCTGCCCTCCCTGGCGCTTGCCATCGGTTATGGCGAGGGCGATGCAATGGCCTTTGTCTGGACCATGCTGCTGCTCGTGCTGATCGGCGCCCCGCTGCGGCTCTTCGTCAAGCCGGAGCAGACGAACCTGCGCGCCCACGAGGGATTTCTGGTGGTTTCACTCTCCTGGATCCTGCTGTCGGTGTTCGGCGCGCTGCCCTTCGTGTTCAGCGGCATGATCCCCAACTTTGTGGATGCGCTGTTTGAATTCGTCTCCGGCTTCACCACCACCGGCGCCTCCATCATGACGCAGATCGAGGGCCAACCCCACGGCGTGATGTTCTGGCGCTCCTTCACCCACTGGATCGGCGGCATGGGCGTGCTGGTGCTGACGCTGGCGCTGCTGCCGCAGATGTCCGGCCGGACGAGCCATCTGGTGCGCGCCGAATCCCCCGGGCCGACGCTTTCGAAGATCGTCCCCCGCATGGGCGACACCGCCAAGATCCTCTACATCATCTACGGCGTGCTGACCGCGCTGGAATTCCTGCTGCTGATGCTGGCCGGCATGAATGCCTACGATGCAGCCATCCATGCCCTGGGCACGGCAGGCACCGGCGGCTTCAGCAACTACGCCGCCAGCGTCGGTCACTTCGATTCCGCGCTGATCGACGCCATCATCACCCTGTTCATGGTGCTCTTTGGCGTCAACTTTGTCATGTATTACAAGCTCATCACCCGCAGCTTTGATGAGATCAAGGCCAACGAGGAGCTGAAATGGTATCTGACGATCTACGCCGCGGTCACCATCGCCATCACCCTGTTTATCCTCCCGGAGAAGGACAATTTCTTCACCGCCCTGCGGTATTCGTCCTTCCAGGTGGCCTCCATCGTGTCCACCACCGGCTATGCCACGGATAATTTCGACCTCTGGCCCCTGGCCGCAAAGATGCTCATCCTCGGCTTGATGTTCTTCGGCTCCTGCGCAGGCTCCACCGCCGGCGGCATGAAGATCTGCCGCATCGGCATGCTGAGCAAGCAGGCTGTGCGCGAGGTGCGCCACACGATCCAGCCCCGGAAGACGATGGTCGTCCGTTTTGAGGGCAAGGCCGTGGATGAAGGCGTGCTGCGCCAGGTGGCGACCTTCTTCTTCATCTATGTGGCGCTGATCGTGACCGGCGGCTTCCTGCTCTCCCTGGAGGGCCGCTACGACATGATGACGAACTTCTCCGCCGCGCTGACCTGCGTGAGCAACGTGGGCCCGGGCTTCGGCGCGGTCGGCCCGGCGGGCGGATTCTCGGGGTACGGCCCCTTCGGCAAGCTGCTTTCCAGCTTCCTGATGCTGGCCGGCCGCCTGGAGATCTTCCCCATGCTGGCGCTGTTCCACCCCGCCATGTGGCGCAAATGAGTATCTCCCGGACGCTGACGCACTCCGTCGGCGTCCTTTTTTTCGTGCATGCAAAAGGACGGCAAACCATTTGGGTCTGCCGTCCTGGTGGGTTACATGTCCAGGTCGTCCTCGTTCTCCTGGGCGCGCTGGGCCTGACGGTAAGCCGTCCTGCGGCCCACGCGTGGCGCCGCCTGCGCATCATCCTGCGCCGGGCGGAAGTAGGTCGCGCTGCCGTTCCCGTCGGAATAGGGGGCATACTGGCTTGCGGGAGGCTCCGCAGGCCTGCGGGTCTGGTTGGGATAAGTGCCGGTACGGGGCTGACCGGGCGCCGCGGTGCGCGCGTAGGGGCGCTGCTGCTGGGCGCGGGCTGCCTGGGCGCGGCGCTGGGCTGCGCGCAGGGCAATGCGCCGCTTGTTCTGCTGATGGCGCACCAGCACGAACACGCCGCCGATCACCAGCACCAGCAGGCCGGCCACCACCACCCAGATGACCGCGCTGCCGCCCTCGCCCTCATTGGAGGTGGGGTAGGTCACATCGGGCAGCGGGTTGAAGGCGGGCGTGGCGGTGGGCGTAGCGGTGGGCGCCGGGGTGCTCTGATGGATCCAGCCGGGCAGCGGCTCCAGGGTCGGGCTGGAGGTCGCGATGGGTTCTACCGTGCCGATGGGATTCCACGGCGGCGGCGTGATCCATACCTCGGGATTCTCATGCTTGAGCTGATCCTCCGCCGAGACCAGTCCGCCGGTGCCGGTGTAGCCCACATCATCCTTGCCGGAGGCGCCGCCGGGAGAATTGTTGGCGATGCCCTGCAGGTATTCCTCGCTCCCCAGGAATTGCTCCAGCTCGGAGATGGTCATCTGCTTGAAGAAATCGCCGTGGATATAGCCGGTCACGCCGTTATAGCTGACCTGATACCAGGTCACGCCATCGATGCGCTCCGTGCCGCGCACCAGGCAGAAGGCATAGCGCTTGAGGCTGCCCACCCGCTGTCCGCTTGTGGAGGGCGTTTCGCGCCAGTTGACGCTGCTCCCGTCGGAGCACTCCACATAGCCGTAGGAGGACATGCCGTGCTGGTCGAAGGGCTGATTGGTGGTCACAGGCTCAGGCGTGGGCGTAGCCAGCTGCTCCTGGATGTAGGCTTCCTCCTCGGCGATGGTCATCATGCGGACCAGGTCGGTGCGGATATAGCCCCAGCGGCCCTGATAATTGACGGAATGCCAGTATTGGCCGTCGCCGGCGGTCTGGCCGGTGACGTATACCACGGTACCGGCGTCCAGGTTGTCAATGATGCGGCTGAACTCGCTCTGCATCTGGCGGAAGGGCACATCATCCCCCAGGACGATCGCGTAGCCCTCCATCTGCTGGGGCTGCGGGGTCGGGGTGATGCTCTGGGTGGGGGCAGGCGTCTTGTTCATCTCCTGCCAGTACAGGATGTAGGGCTCTGCCTCCTTTTCGGTGATGGTCCGCAGCGCGCTGAAGGGCACATAGCCCGGCTGCTTGTTCAGCGTGTACACGATCGCCCAGGTCTCGCCCGTGGCAGGATCGCCCACCTGCCCCATCACGCTGACCAGCTCGTTGGCCTCCAGCGTCTGGATGACGCTCATTTCCGATGCGCTGATGCCGGAGCGCAGTGCGGTGACACGGGTGGTCAGCGCATAGCCGGTATAGGGCACAGGGGTCGCCGTGGGGGTCGCGGTGGGGATCTCCGTGGGGGTGGCGCTGGGGGTGGGGGTGATGGCCTCCACCAGCGGCGGGATGGTGGGTTCCTGGGTGGGCGTCGCCGTGGGCACGGGCGTAAAGGTGGGAACAGCCGTGGCCGTGGGCACGGGCGTGAAGGTGGGCGCCATCGTGCTTCCGGCGGCATACTGGTCGCTTTCCGCCTGGGTCATCACGTTCAGGAACTGGCTCATCATGTAGCCCTCCTGCCCGTTGACGACGACCTGCGCCCATACCTCATTCTTGCCGTTGCGCACTTCCTTGAGGACGTACACCTTGTCATTGCGGCCCAGGCGGCGGATGACCGTCCTGTTGCCGCCTGCAGTGTCCGGCTCGGTGCGGAAGGCGACGTTCTTGTCATTCACGCTGGCATAGCGGTAGACATTCGCGCCCACAGGGATGGGCGTTTCCACCACCAGGCGGGCAAAGCTCAGCGTCACCTGGGCCGGATCAGCCTCCCCCCGGTCTGACACATAGACCTTTGCAGCCTTGGCACTCTGAGGGTCGTAGCCCTGGGGCACGCGGTCAGCATCGGCCTGGATGGTGTGATAACCGGGGGCCAGTTCCATGGTGAAGGGCGCGATGATGGCATTGTCCCATTCATCCACATAGCTGACGATCACGGCGGCCCGCTTCTGGGGGGGACGATAGTAGAAGGCGATCTCCTCAGGGTCGGTGGAGCCATCCTGGAACACCTTGACGGTCAGGACGCTTTCCATCATCAGCTCGTAGCCATCGGGGAGATCCGCCGGGTTGGCCTGGATGGCATAGGTGCCGGGGCCGACCTGCACATGCTGGGTGGTGGCGATGGGATCGCCCATGGTGTCGAAGTAATACACCGGCAGCGTGAAGCTGCTGACCTCCGCCTTGACCTTCTGGTAGTAGAACACCGCCTGCTTGGGGGTGGGCACACCGTTGCGCACAGTGACCAGCGCCGTCTTTTCCGTGCCGGAGAAGATCTCGTAGCCTGCGGGCAGGTCCTTCGGGGCAGCCTGGATGGTATGCGTGCCGTCCTCCAGGTAGACGTTCTGGGGCTCCGCAACCTCGTTGCCGCGGTCATCCCGGTAATAGATGGTGAAGTTGGGCTCCCTGGTCTGCTGCTTCACGCGGTAGTAGAAGCCGATCTCCTGGGGGGAGAAGGTGCCGTTCTCGTATACCTTCACGGAAACAGCGGCGTCGGAGACCAGCTCGTAGCCCGCAGGCAGGAGCTTCTCGTTGGGGGTGAGCAGATGCTCGCCGACGGTCAGGTCGATGTTCTGCGCCGGCGCGATCTCGCTGCCGTAGGTATCGAAGTAGCGCACCGTCACCACCACGGAAGAAGGCGCTGCCTGCTTCTGCTGATAGTAGAAAAACACGTCCTTCTGGCTGGGCACGCCGTTGTAGATGCTGACGGGCACCTCGGTATGAAGGCCGGGCGCCAGCTCGTAGCCATCCTTCAGGCCTTCGGGCGCAGCCTTGATGACATAATTGCCGTCCGCCGCAAAGGTCAGCACCTGAACAGGCGCCACATCGCGGCCGCGTTCATCCTGGTAGTGGACGGTGATGCTCACCTCCGCCTGGCGGAGGATAAAGCGCACCTCATCCTGGCTGATCGCGCCCTGGTCATTCACCTGCACCACATGGGACTGCTCGCCATCCAGCACATAGCCGCCGAAATGCTGGCTGTCCGGCATGATGGCATGGGTGCCGGGCGTGAGCTTCATGCTGTCGCGGCTGATGACGCTGCCGTCTGCCAGCTGATAGATGATGTTCAGCTGGGCGGTGACAGGGGCGACATATACATCCTCGTAGTAGAAATCCACCGTGCCGGGATGGGTGGTGCCATCCGCAAAGACGGTGACCTCGATCTCCATGCTGCCCAGGGGGAGATAGTCCTCCACCTTGGTGCTGCCGGCGCGGACGGTATGCGTGCCCTCCGGCAGCGTGACGGTCTGGGTATCCAGCAAACCGCGGTCGATATGGTAATAGTTGATCCGCACCTGCGCCTCCGCCGGGGCGACGTAGGCGTCCTTGTAGAGGAACTGCACGTATGCGGGCTCTGCGCTGCCGTCGGGACGGACGGTCACATCCACGCTGACGGCGCCGACAGCCTCGTAGCTGCGCACCGCATCGCTGCTGGCGGTGATGACGTGGGGGCCCTGGGTCAGTTTGACCTCCTGCACATCCAGCAGCCGGCCGTCCTCATGGTAGTAGTATACGGACACCCAGGCTTCCGCCGGGGCGGGATCCTCATAGTAGAACACCACGCTGCCCACGCTGGTGGTCCCATCGAGGTAGACGGTCAGGGAGACAGCGCTGTCCCCCACCAGGACGTAGTCACCCACCCTGCGGCTGTCGGGATGGACCACATGGTCGCCGGGGCGCAGGAAGATCTCCTGCTCATCGAGAATATCGCCGCTGACGTGGCAGTACACCACCGGCACGGAGACCTCCGCCACCGGGGTGGGCGTGGGTTCATCCGTGGGGACGGGCGTGGGCGTTGCGGCCTCGCGGTACACGAAGGTGACCTCCGCAGGGCTGGCGCTGCCGTTTTGGTCCACATAGACCTCCGCCGCCTCGCTGCCCACGATGACATAGCCCTGCGTCCTGGCGGAGCCGGCCCAGATGGGCGTGATCTCCCCTGCCCAGCACTCGGCATACTGGGTATCCAGGGTCTGTCCATCCTCGGTGACATAATTCACCCGCACCTGCACCGGGTAGGGCTCAAAGGGCCGCTCCGCCTCGGGCTGGGTGGTGGTGGACAGGAACAGCAGCACAGGCATATCCGCCTGCACGCCGTTCACGGCATAGTAGAGGATGTGGGCGTACTCATAGCCGGCATTCAGCGCGTCCATCTCCGGGTGGAAGGTGAAGGCGGTGGTGGGCGCGCCCCATTCATCCAGCAGGTAGAAGCTGTATGCCGGGTCCGCCGTGATGGCAGCCACATTCACCGTCTGTCCCAGGGCGGATGCATCCACCTGGGCCCAGTAGGCCCGGTCCGCGCCGATATCCACAGGCACAGCCTGGACGGAATGGTTCAGGCCGCTGCCATCGGCCCACCACAGGTCAAGGACGAGCTCGTCCCAGATATCCGCCGCAAAAGCAGGCGTCACACAGGTGGAAATCAGCATCATCACCGTCAGCAGGAATGTTCCCAGGCGGTTCAGCTGTGCGCCATTGTGCTTCATGGCGTATCCCTCCTTCGTCAAATCCATATAGAACTTCATTTTATATTATACCGCAAACCCCGCGCTTCGTCAACGCAGGGACAGCCGGGCTGCCGGATGGAAAATCCCCTGCCCGTGCAGGAATCCCCGCCACACATGTCGAAATGCATAAGAAGCAAACCTACAACAGGAGGCGCGACCATGAACGAGCAGAATCTCATCGAGACCTATCAGGATGGCAAGGTCGTATTCGACGGCAAGATCATCCGCCTGGAGCACTGGACCGTGAAGCTCCCCAACGGCGCCCTGGCCCTGCGGGAGGTGGCCTGTCATCCCGGCGCTGCCGCCGTGGTCGCCCTGGATGAGGCGGAAAACATCATCCTCGTGCAGCAGTACCGCGCGCCCATCGGCCGGTTGACCCTGGAAATCCCCGCCGGCAAGTTCGACCATGCGGGCGAGGATCCCCTGCTGTGCGCAAAGCGCGAGCTGAGCGAGGAGACCGGCTACAATGCCGCCAACTGGCGCAAGCTGACCGTGCTGGAGACGACCCCCGGCTTCTGCAACGAGCGCATCCACATCTACCTCGCCACCGGGCTGACGGAAGGCGACACCCATCCGGATGAGGATGAATTTGTCGCCACGACCCGCATGCCCCTGAGGGAAGCCGTCGCCAGGGTGATGGACGGCACCTTCCGGGACGGCAAGACCGCCCTGGCGATCATGATGGCTGCTTCCGCCGTCAAAGAATAAACGAACGAGCCGGCGCTTTTCTTCCCGGCCCGCAAGATTTATCCCGATCCCCCACCCTGTCAGGAAAGGAGCGTTCCCCATGCGCCGCAAACCCTCTGCATACGGCGTCTTTATCGCCGTGCTGGTGCTGCTGCTGATCCTCGCCGTCGCCCTGTTCATCTACGGCAGCGCGACCAACGGCGTCCCCCAGCCCCATGTGCCGGGCAAGGGCGTGTTTGCCCTGGGGACATATCTGCGCCATGGGTGAGAAACGTTCCCTCTGGCACTGGCTGACCCTCCCCGCCCGGGAGCCGGACACGCCCCAGGATTTCTTCGCCCGCCTGCCGGTGCTTGATACGCCCCGCCTGACGCTGCGCAGGCTCCGCCTGTCCGATGCGGCGGATATGTACGCCTACGCCCGGGACCCGGAGGTCGCGCGCCATGTGCTGTGGGAAGCGCATCAGTCCGTGTGGGACACGCGGGCGTTCCTGCGCTACCTGCTGCACCAGTACCGCAACGGGCTGCCGGGCTCCTGGGGCATTGTGCTGAAGGAGACCGGCAGGGTGATCGGCACCATCGGCTATATGAGCTACACCCCGGACAATGCCACGGTGGAGGTGGGGTATTCCCTCGCCCGGGCGCACTGGGGCAAGGGCCTGATGACTGAGGCCCTCACCGCCGTGATCCACGAGACCTTCCGCGCGCTGGATATCCACCGCATCGAGGCCATGCACTTCACCGACAACCCGGCGTCGGGCCGGGTGATGCAGAAATGCGGCATGACCCACGAAGGCCACCTGCGGGAGCGCGTCTGCTGCAAGGGTGTCTTCCGGGACGTGGAGATGTGGGCCATCCTCCGCAGGGACTGGGAGAAATCATCACACAAATAAGGGCCGGCATCTGCCGACCCATTTTCTATGGTCACTTTTTCTTCCTGTATCCCGCCATCCTGCGTTTGAGGACATCCGGCCTGGCTACGCTGTACCCGAAGAAGCCCAGCACGTCCGATGCCTTCTGGTAGACGCCGTGGGCCTTGGTGACCAGCTCTGCCCGCTCCAGGTGCATGGAGCCGTCCCCGTCGAAGTATTGCTCCTGCACGCCGCAGCTGACCACCTCGCCGATGAACATCACATGGCTGCCCAGCTCGATGGTTTGGCGCACCTTGCAGGCCAGAAAGCCGGGGCACTCGGCGATGGCAGGGGCATGGTCAAGGCCCTCCACCGGTACGGGGGTATAATGGCAGTCGGCCCATTTATCGGTGTCCCGGCCGGACTTCACGCCGCAGTAGTCCATCGCGCGGCAGTCCCGCTTCCCCACCAGGTTGACCACGAATTCGCCGGAATTGACGATCATATCGTAGCTGTAACGGCGCTTCTGCACGGAGATGGAGACCATCGGCGGGTCGGAGTTCACCGTGCCCACCCAGGCGATGGTGATGATATTGGGCCGGGCGTCCTCCGCCGGATCGCAGCAGGAGACCATCACCGCAGGCACCGGGGACAGCATGGTAAAGGGATCAAGGCGGCGGAAGCTCATGAGCACAACTCCTCTTGTCGAATCGTTGAAATTAGTGTACAATATCGGGGAACGAATGTCAAGAAGCGGGGGATACGATGACTGTACTGCTGCAGGTGATGACGCTGTTTCTGCTGATCATCGCCGGATTTTTTGCCGCAAAGAAGAATATCCTGGATGACAAGGGGCTGCGGGGCCTGAACACGCTGGTGCTGAACTTCGCCCAGCCCGCGCTCATCCTGCACAAGATGCAGCTGCCCACCACGCCCCAGCTCATCATCGAGCTGGCATGGGTGTTCGTGCTGACCTGCGCGACCATCGGCATGGCAGGCATGATCGCCTTCCGCCTGTTCATCCGGGAGACGCCCCGGCGCCGCGCCGTGCTGACCAATTTGTCCATGGTGTCCAACTGCGGCTTCATGGGTTATCCGGTCATCACCGCCACCATGGGCGAGGATGCGCTGATCTACGCGGTCATGTTCGTGACCGCCTTCAACCTGATGTGCTGGACCCTGGGCGCCTACTTCTACGGCGGACGCAAGGCCATGCAGCCCCTGCAGTTGCTGCGGAACCCCACCATCTGGGCCGTCATCGGCGGACTTGGCCTGTTCCTCACCGGCTGGACGCTGCCCGCCTTCGTCAACAGCGCGCTGAGCATGATGGGCGCCACCACCACGCCCCTGGCGATGTTCGTCATCGGCGCCCGGCTGATCAGCCTGCGCCGCGAGCATCTCAGGGACGTGAAGCTCCTGCTGGTTTGCGCGCTGCGGCTGGTGATCTTCCCCGCGATGATACTGCTCCTGCGCTTCACGCCCCTGCCGGAGATGGTGGTCAGCAGCGTTTACCTGTGCACGGCCATGCCCTGCGCGGCCCTGACCGCCATGCAGGCCGAGCGCTACGACTGCGAGCGTGAGCTGGCCTCCCGCGGCGTGGCGCTGTCCACCGCGCTGTCCATGCTCACCGTGCCGCTGATGCTCATGCTTGTGTAAAGGAGGAACTGCGATGCCTTCCATCGGCGATCTCTTCCCCGGGGAGAACTCCCCCGTCGGCCGCCACGCCGGCAGCTATGACCCCTCCACCAGCCGCGCACGCTTGTTTTTCCGCATCGTGGTGGGGCTGGTGATCGCAGCGCTGCTGGCCTGGCCCTTCATCGAGCCCTTCATGCTGGAGACGGAAGCCCGCTACATCGTTGCGGAGGACCTGCCGGAAAGCGTGGGCCAGCTGCGCATCGTGTATGCGTCGGATATCCACAAGGGCGGCCTGTTTGGCGAGGGCCGGGTGAACGACCTGGTCAGCCACATCAACGCCTGCAATGCGGACCTGGTGCTCCTGGGCGGCGATTATGCCACCGACAGCGCCAGCGCCATCGAGTTCTTCCGCAGCCTGCCGCGCATCCATGCGCGCTACGGCGTCTATGCCGTGCTGGGCAACCATGACCGAACCATCCCCGAGAGCAACCTGACCACCCTGCGCGCCGCCATGCAGTCCGCCGGGGTGACACCGCTGATCAACGCTGTCAGCCGGGTGCGCATCGGCTCGGGCGATATTTACATCGCCGGCGTGGACGACCCCGGCAACGGCTGGCCGGACGTGAAGGCCGTTGCCGGCCAGGTGGACGCCTCGGATTACGTCATCTTCCTCTGCCACAGCCCCGCGATCATCGCAGACGCCGTCAAGGCCAGGGATAAAAACGGCCATCAGGGCTGGTTCGACCTGGCGCTCTTCGGCCACACCCACGGCGGACAGGTCGCCCTCCTGGGCAGCCTCCTCCACGACAGCAGCGTTCCCCCGGAATACACCCAGGGCTGGTTCAAGCACAACCGCGCGGATATGCTGGTCAGCCGCGGCGTGGGCACCAGCGGCTTGCCCATCCGGCTGCTGTGCACCCCGCAGATCCACCTCATCACCGTCAACGCCCCCAAATAAGGCAAAAACGCCGCCCCGGAGCCATGTGCACCCCGGGGCGGCATTGTTTTTACTTGAAGAAGTCCCGCTTGTTGAAGCCGGCGGTCATGAAGCGCCAGGCAGCCTTGCCGCCCGTCAGCCACTCGATGTGGGCGTTGTTCTTCTCGTTGGTCAGCATCCGGCTGACGAGGAAGTCCGCCACCACGTCCGGGTAATCGCCCAGGATGTTGTAGACCTTCTTGGTCTTTTCCGGCAGGTCGATGTTCTCCCCGTCGCCCAGGGCCTTGACGGTGAAATCGGTGATCATGATGCCGGGGCTCAGGCGGCCGACGATCACGCCGGTCCGGCGCTCCTCGCTCTCCTTGGCCATGGCCTGGGTGAAGTGGGTCACGGCGCGCTTGGTGGTGCCGTACATGTTCAGGCCCAGCATCATCGCGTCGTTGCTGCCGTAGCCCTCCATGTTGTAAATAGCGCCATGGCCCTGCTTGGCCATGACCTCCATGGCGACCTTGCTGCCCAGCACCGCGCCCTTCAGGTCCACATCCACCAGGAGGGAGATCTCCCGCTCGGTCAGCTCCCACACGGGCTTCATCGGCTGATTCACGCCGGCGTTGTTGATCCAGATGTCGATCTGGCCGCAGTTGTCCAGCGCGTACTGCGCCAGCTTCTGCACGTCCTCATACAGGGCGGCATTGCCCGCGCAGGCATAGACCTTGCCCGCGCCGACGAGGCTCTCCAGCTCCCTGCGGGCTTCCTCCAGGCGCTCGGCATTGATGTCGTTGAGCACAACGTTCATGTGGCGGAAGCGCTTGGCCATTTCAAAGCCCAGGCCGCGGCCGCTGCCGGTAATGACGACGGTTTTCATGATGGCGTCCTCCTCTTATTCCTTGATCTTGCCCAGGATCAGCGCTGCCCGGGCCTTCATGACGGTTTCCTTTGCGATGGTCTCCGGCTTTTGCCACAGGAAGCTGCTTTCGCCGTCGGCCAGGATGGCCCATTTCCCTGCGGGCAGATTGAGGGGCACATCCTCCTGCGATGCATTGTAGCACAGCAGCAGCTGGGTCCAGGGGCTGTTTTCGCCGTTGTCCACCATGATGGAGGCAGCGTCCTTGCCCTTCTGGCGGACCCCCAGCACCCGCGCGCCCGCCCCGGCGGATTTGTCGCACAATCCAGGCAGCTGCTTGCGCAGGGCGATCAGGCCGCGGTAGTACTCCACCAGCTCGCGGTTCTTCGCGCAGCGCTGCCAGTCCATGGCATTGATGCTCAGCGGGGATTTGTAGGAATTCTTCACACCCCGTTTGGTACGGCCGAACTCTTCGCCGGACAGGAAGAACAGATGCCCCTGGCACATGCTGAGGATGGCGAAGGCCAGCTTGTTGGCCCGGATGACCCCTTCGTCCAGGCCGGTGAAATCACGCTTTTCATCCAGCGTGCAGACCAGCTTGTCCCACAGCGTCCAGTCATCATGGGCGGAAAGATAGGAAATGGTCTGGGAGGGCGCAGCAAAGTCGCCCTGCTCCCCTGCCCAGGCGCGGACGCAGCTCGCCAGCCTGCCCGCGTCCAGTCCGCCGCCATTGACAAAGCCGCAGGACTTTTCGTCCATCACGCTGCCCTTGACGGCGTCGCGGGTGTTATCGCAGAACGCGCCGATGGCAGGCGCGAGCTTCCTCAGGCTGCCCTTGTGGGCCAGCTCCGTCCCCGCGCGGGGATGGCACTCGCCGCCCGCCCAGGGCTCGCCGTAGAGGAGCTTCTCCCCCTTGCCGAAGCGCTTGTCCAGCTCCTGCTGGATGCGGTTCATCAGCGGCACATCCAGCATGCCCATCAGGTCAAAGCGGAAGCCGTCGATGTGATATTCCTCCGCCCAGTACAGCAGGGAATCGATGATATACCGGCTGACCATGGAGCGCTCAGAGGCGATCTCCGTGCCGCAGCCGGAGCCGTTGGAGGCCGTGCCATCCACATTCTGGCGGAAATAGTACCAGGGCGCCGCCTTGAACAGGCAGCTCTCCTTGAGGTAGTAGGTGTGATTGTACACCACGTCCATGATGACCCGCAGGCCCTGGCTGTGCAGTGCCATGACAGCTTCCTTCAGCTCCCGGATGCGCACCTCGCCATGGTGCGGATCGGTGGCGTAGCTGCCCTCGGGAACATTGTAATTCACCGGGTCATAGCCCCAGTTGAAGGCCTCCGGGTCGCCCACCTCATCCACCGAGCCGTAATCATACACCGGCAGCAGCTGAACATAGGTCGCGCCCAGGCGCTTCACATGGCTGATGCAGGTGGGGACTTCGCCCTTGCCGTCCAGGGTGGTATCGGTCAGGGTCAGGGCCTTGAACTTGCCCCGGAGCTGCGCCGGCACGCCGCTGTGAGGATCCCAGGTGAAATCCTTCACATGCAGCTCGCAGATCACATCCTCCGCAGGCTTTGCGGGCGCCTTGTCCTGCGCCCAGCCCAGGGGATCGGTATCTGCCAGGTTGACCACCATGCCGCGCCTGCCATTCACGCCGCAGGCTTTGGCATAGGGATCCTGGGTGCGCTGGGTCAGCCCATCCGCGGTGACGTCGTAGTCATAATACACGCCGTCCAGGCGGGCCGCCTCCGAATGGAGCCAGACGCCCCGCTTGCCCCTTTGCATGGGGATGGCGCGGAGCTTTTCGCTCCCGCCGCCATCAGGATACAGGTTGAGCACCACCTGCTCCGCGGTGGGCGCCCACAGGGCAAAGCAGGTATTCGCCCCCTCCAGCCATGCGCCAAGGGGGCCTTCATAATGATATTCCTTTTCAAACTCCGCCGAATCAAACCAGCGCTTGAGCTGCGCCGGCGTCATCTGTGCATCCATTGACATGCCTCCAGGGTCGTGTAATCACTCCGTTATAGTATACTCTACCTGCACCCGATATGTCAACGCAGGACTGCACAGCCGATCCTTTCGCCCATCCGGACGACGGTCTCCCTGCCGCACCGGGTGTTTTCCAGGATATCGGCATCCATACAGACCCGCTCCTTCTCAAGCAGCAGCACCACCGTGGAGCCGCCGAACTGGAAGTAGCCCTTCTCCTCGCCCCGGCGGACGGCTGCCGCCTGATGATGATTCACGATCCGCCCCACCAGCAGCGCGCCCACCTCCATCATCACCACATCACCGAAGGCCTCCGTGTGCAGCACGGTGTACTCCCGGGCATTTTCCTTGTAGATCGGAACATGATCGTTGGCGATGGGGTTCACCGTATGCAGCACGCCGGGGATGCGGACATTGTCCCCCTTTGTGCCATCGGCGATGTAGCAGTAACGGTGATAATCATCCACCGTCAGGCGGAAGATCAGGGCATAGCCGCCCTCGAAGGCACGGGCCAGCGCCTCGTCCCGCAGGAGGGACTGGAGGGTATATTCCGTGTTTTTCAGCGTGAATCGAAGCTCCCGGCTGATGGGCAGCGCCGTGAGCTTGCTGTCACACGGCGCGATCAGGTGTGCCGGATCCCGGTCGATGGGACGGCACTCCGGCTTGATCCTGCGGGAGAAAAAGGCATTGTAGCTGCGGTAGGGCCCCGGCTCATAGGGGGACATGTCGATCCCGTTGGCCCGGATGAAGGGCTTGATGAGCACGGTGGACAGCCGCGTATTCAGCAGCGCCCCCGCCACCCTGGAGACCACCGGTGAAACCAGGGGCTTGAGCAGCAGCCGTCCCGCAGCGCTGCCGTAAAGCCGGGCCAGGAACCGGTCCTGCGCGCCGGGGTGAAAGGTCCTGCGGGCTTCAGGCTTCTGCTGGCTGGGCATGCTCTTCCTCCATGAATTCCTCGATGATGTCCTCCACAAACTCCTCCACAATGGGGGTGATCTCCTCCATGATGGGGTTGGTCTCCTCCGTCGGGGCAGGAACGCGGAATCGGGTGTAGGCAAAGATAATGCCCACCGTCATCGTCAGGATCGCCGACAGAAGGATGATGGTCCTGAGCCCCGGCTTTTTCAGCGGGAAATCATACACAAACAGGAAGCCCACCACCAGCAGCACCCCATGCAGAAGGATCATGAACGCGAGCTCCGAGATGACGAACTGCAGCCAGAAGGCCAGGGGCAGGATAAATGCAATGGACGTCACCGGCAGGCCGTGGTAGGTCTTCGCCGCGCCCCCCTCCACGGTTTGCCGCTTGGCCTCCAGCACATTGAAGTACGCCAGGCGGGCCACCGCGCACAGGCAATAGAAGATCACCAGCGCCACGCCCAGCACGCCGCGCACGCCCAGCAAGTAGCAGATCAGCGCCGGGAATACGCCAAAGCACACCACGTCGCACAGGGAATCCAGCTGGATACCGAAATTCTTCTCATCCTCGGTCCGGTTCTTTTTCGTGCGGGCAACGCGGCCGTCAAAGGCGTCGCAGATCCCCGAGAAGGCAAGGCAGAAAATCGCCAGCTTGTAATCGCCATGGATCGCACGGGTCATGCCGAAGACCGAGGAAAACAGGCTCAGGTAGGTCAGGATCACCGTATAGTCATAGAATCCGATGAACTTCATCCGGCGCATCTCCTTTTTTCATTCGTGTTTACGCAGAACAAACGAAGCAGCGACCGTCATCACCGCGCTGATGATCAGCTGGCTGTAGTAGCTCACGCCGCGGCTGACCACCATGCCCGGCAGCACCAGCGCACTGCCGAACACCGGGAGGAAGATCTGCAGGAACAGGTTCTCGCTCACGCCCATACCGCCCGGCAGCGGCAGCATATCCACCGTCACCGAGATCATCGCCTGCAGCATCACGATCACCGCTATGGACTCCCCTTCCAGGCCGAACGCCCGGTAGGCAAACCAGGTCACCATGAACAGGAGGAGCCTTTGGGCCAGCGTGATCAGGAACACATTGACGATCACCAGCTTGTGGCTGCGGTAATAGTCCGCCGCGCCGGTGTACTGCGCCATCCATTCATCCAGGCGGGATTCCAGCCTGCCGCGGTTTTTCAGCGGGCGGATGCGATCCGCAAGCCGGAAGCCCCACGCCGCGCAGCCGCGGATGATCCCGGGCCGGAACACCAGCAGAAGCAGCAGGGTGATGCAGCCCACGTTCAGCATCAGGCCCAGGTAAATCAGCCCGTCCAGGGCGTCCAGGCAGGCCATGACCGGCGCCGGGCGCAGCAGCATCACCGCTGCGCCGATCACCACCAGCACCAGCTTGTAGGTGATGGTGACAATGGCCAGCACCACGGAGGATACCGCCACCTGGATCCCATCCTTGCGCATGGCAACGGCCTGCATCGGCTGTCCCCCGGAGGCCGAGGGGGTGATGCAGCTGTAAAAGAAGCCGATGAAGGAATACAGGCAGCAATGGGTAAAGCGCACTCTGCGGCCCAGGGAACCCAGCAGATACCGGATCACCACGGACTCCCCCAGGATAAACAGCACCACGCAGACGACGCCCGCCGCGATGCAGCCCGGATCCGCCATATTCAGATACTCCCACAGCGCCCCCAGGTCCTCCCCCTGCAGCACCGAGCATATCGTCAGGGTAAAGACAACGATCAGGAACACCGCATTGAACAGCTTTCTGTTCTTCTTCAAGGCACGTCTCCCTGTCCGGCATGCAGAATTAGTTCTGTAACCGGTTGTAATTTCGTTATATTATATCACATATTATCACCGTTTGACAAGGGCGTGCGGGGCATGTCTGACCCAGAAAACAGCAGCATTGCCGCCGCAGGAGCATTTTATGGCAAAATTGCAGACAAAAAATGAAAATTTGCGTCAAATAGGGCTTTAACACACCATCCTTCTGTGTTATAATATACTCAATGCATGTTGTCAAATACGGTTGGAAACCCCCGAGAGAACGACAGGGCCGACCATCAGAAGGAGGACGACGTCATGATCACCAACAAGCGCAAGACGCTGGGCATCTTTATGAACAAAGCAGACCTGAGCTTCCAGGCTGTTGTGCAGAGGATCACCCGACAGCGCGCCCGTGAGCTGGATTATGATGTATTCTATTTCTATACCGTCGGCTATCGGGGCAGCCCCAATTTCTACGACGAGCAGGAAAAGAACATGTTCTCCTTCGCTCCCATGGAGGAGCTGGACGGCGCGCTGGTCGTCCCGGATACCTACGATATGCAGGGCTTCCGGGAATCGCTGTTTGAAATGCTGGATCAGCGTGCCAAGTGCCCCGTCGTCTGCGTGCGTGACCATCTGAGCCATTACGACAGCTACTACACCGACGAAACCGTGGCTATCCGCCCGCTGATGAAGCATCTGCTGGAGGAGCACGGCTTCCGCAGGATCTGCTTCCTGGCAGGATATGAGGATCATCCGGACAGCAACGACCGGCTCGTCTGCTACAAGGATGAGATGGCCAGCCACGGCGTCCCCCTGCCCGTCAACGCCGTTTACCACGGCAGCATGTGGAGCCACGGCATTGAGAAGGCTTACGAATACTTCTACGGCAACCCCGACGCCTGGCCCGAGGCAGTGGTGTGCGCCAACGACTACATGGCCCATGCCCTGATCGAGCAGCTGCACAACCATGGCTACATGGTGCCCCGGGATACGGTCGTCACCGGCTTTGACGATATTGAGGCATCCAGGCACGCCAGCCCCTCCCTGACCACCGTGGGCCAGGATTATGTGCAGCTGGTCAATAAGGCCATGGATCTGCTGCACCAGCGCATCCTGGAGCGGGAGCAGGGCATTGTGTCCGCCTGCGAGCACCGCGGCATCCCCGCCGCCCTGGCCATCCGCGAGAGCTGCGGCTGCGCATCCCGGCCGGCCGACGACCAGATGGCTGCCGTCATTCACCGCCTGGAGCAGGCCAATCGCAAAATGGGGATCCGCGAGGTCTGCCAGACCTACTTCGCCATCGAGCTGCACAGCGCCGACAGCTACGAAGCCATCCACAACACCATCTTCAGCAAGCTGGAGGATATTCCCGCCGTGCGGGATCTGTACCTGTGTCTCTTCCGGGATGAAAACGGTTTTGCAGGGCACATCACCCCGCAGGTGCAGCTGGTTTCGGCCATCCGTGACCGGCAGGACGCCGGCATGCCCATGGTCTGCTTCGACCGCCAGACCCTCCTCCCCGCCCTTGCAGAGCGGGCGGACGAGCCCCAGGCCTTCTACGTCCACCTGCTGCACCAGCAGCACAACACCTACGGCTATACGGTCGTTCAATTCCGTGACAACGAAGGCCCCAGCCAGTTCTACATGCACTGGAACATCATCGTCTCCATCGCATTGCGGAACCTGGACTACCAGGGCAAGCTGAAGGCGCTGTACGAGGAGCGCCACCGCGCCTCCGTTACCGACGCGCTGACCGGGCTGTACAACCGCCGCGGCGTGAACGAGCACCTGGATCCCATCTGGGAGCAGCTGTGCAGCGAGAAGCGCACCATCTGCTTCACCTCCATCGACATGGATAATCTCAAGCCCATCAACGACACCTTCGGGCATCAGGGCGGCGACGAAGCGCTGTGCACCATCGCCGACGCCATCCGTTCAGCCTTGCCCGAGGGCGCCATCGCAGCCCGCATCGGCGGTGATGAGTACCTCATCTTCCTCCCCGATTGCGATGAAGATGACGCCGCCGCCTTTACCGGCCGCTTCGAATCCTACCTCACCCTGCACAACCTGACTGCGCGCTTCCCCGTGGGCGCCTCGGTGGGCACGAAGGTCTTCCGTCTGGAGGAAGGCATGGGCCTTGACCGCTGCGTCATTGAAAGCGACGAGAGCATGTACCGTGTCAAGCGCAGCCGCCACGAGGCCCTGGAGCAGCACGCCCGCTTCTTCGGCAAGTCCCGGCGGAGCGCCACTTGATAACACCAAACGCAGCAGCCGCCCCGGAAAGCATGGATCCGGGGCGGCTGTTTGTGTGCGGGGGACAAGGAAGCCCCGCCCTCCAGGGATGGAGGGAGGGGCAAATTGGCATGTTACTTCTTGTCCTTATTATTTTCATCAATGGCTGTCGCAGCACCAATGATTGCTCCGGGAACACCTCCGATGATTGACCCGGCAATGGCACGTTTTGTAACACTTGCCGGCTTGTTTTTTGAAGCAAGATACTCATTCTCTGCTCTATTGTATTCTTCATTGAGCTCTTCGATTGTTTTTAGTGGCGCGTAACGCATCCTCTCTCTTAATCTCTCTTCTTCTCTCTTTTTTTTCTTTTCGTTATACGACTCAATCAATTTACAAAACAAATACAGTAGACCGCCAATAATAGCACAGATACCAAAGATGCAACCGAACATTTCCACTAATATATTCATAATCCGTCTTCCTCCTACTACAATTTGCTGATTTCAAAATAGAAACAGTTGTAGAAATCCCTCACTTGTGAATCATTGAAATCCTGTTCTTCCGTCAGTTTACGCTCGTATGAATGAAACATCGCATCAAACATAGCAAGGCGTTCTTCCTGCATCCCTCCTTTTTTCAAGTCATCCCGAAGTATTCTGATTTTATCAATGTTTTTCTCCATTCTGTCCTCCTTTGCTTGTTGTCATATCAATATTTCTCTACAAATCGACCGTTTGTAGAGTATTCTTCTACATTATACACAAAACGGTCTAATTTGTCTATATTTTTCTCAAATATCGCATTTTCCTCTATAATATAGTTATCAACACATCAGGAGGGGATGCTATGATTGGTGAACGCTTGCTGGAACTGCGAAAAGATGCCGACCTGACGCAGGCTGACCTTGCTGAGATCCTCAATATCAACAAGCACTCCATTTCCTCCTACGAGCGCGATAAGAGCGAACCGCCGGACGCCCTCAAAATTGCCATTGCGAAATACTTCAATGTGTCGGTGGATTATCTGCTCGGCGTCACAGACGTCCCCAC
>X409_Impala__coassemble_391_pt1 | contig 27861 bp, 27 predicted proteins | sample X409_Impala__metabat2_high_PE_002 | metagenome-assembled genome bin X409_Impala
GGTGACCGCTGGCGGCGTTGCGGCAGGGGAGTTCGATCCGGCGACGATGGAATCTCTGCTGGCGCCCGGCGTCCATGCGGCGGGCGAGGTCATCGACGTGGATGGCGACTGCGGCGGCTTCAACCTGATGTTTGCCTTTGGCAGCGGTATTCTGGCGGGCCTGAACGGCCGCGGGTGCCCCTGGTAAGCACGGATTTCCGGCCTGAAATGTGCGATGAATGTACATTCAGGCTGGTTTTTATTTGCTTTTTTTGATGAAGCATGCTATAATGTACTTTGTATCAATCTGTGCATGCGGAAGGAGTGACGGCGTCGTGGATCAGCCCCCTTGTAGTCCCTGGCCTGCGGCGGCGTATCATGCCCTTCGCAGGCTGTGACTGTGGCGCCGGGTGCGGATGCTGCACCGGCCCCAAATGAAAGGACTGTAAAACTTCCATGACCCCTGACTTGTGGATTCTCATTGGCATTTTGTTTGTATGCGTGGCTTTGTCCGCCTTCTTCTCTGCCTCCGAGACCGCCTTTACCTCCGTGAATCGCGTCAAGCTGAAAACCATGTATCAGAATGGCAGCAAGCGTGCCAAGGCTGCGCTTGCCCTCGCGGAGGATTATGACCGGCTGATCACCACCATCCTGATCGGCAACAACATCGTCAATATCGCAGCGTCTTCTCTGGCGACGAGCCTGTTCCTGGCGCTGCTGAATGGAAATGCCAACCTCGCCACCACCGCATCCACGGTGGTGATGACCATCGTCATCCTGATTTTCGGCGAGGTATCGCCCAAGGCCATTGCCAAGGAATCACCTGAGAAGCTGGCCATGACCTTTGCGCCGGTGCTGCGGCTGCTGTGCACCGTATTCACCCCCTTCGCGATCACCTTCTCCCAGCTGAAGAAGCTGCTGACGAAGCTTTTCAAGGCCGAGGAGGGCGAATCCTTCATCGAGGAAGAGCTGATGACGATGGTGGACGAGGCGCAGTCCGAGGGCGATATGGACGCCCATGAGGGCGAGCTGATCCGCTCTGCGATCGAGTTCAACGATGATCGCGACGTGCTTTCCGTCCTCACGCCCCGCGTGGATGTGACCGCCATTGAGGATACCGCCACGATGGATGAAGCGGCGGAGATCTTCCGGGCCACCGGGTATTCCCGTCTGCCTGTGTTCCATGAGGACATGGATCATATCGTGGGCGTGCTGAACGAGAAGGACTTCTACTTCCACCAGCATAAGGGCTGCACGGACATCACTCAGATCATGAAGCCCCCGGTGTATGCTCCCACGACCCTGAAGCTGTCCAAGCTGCTCAAGCTCATCCAGGCCCAGAAGACCCACATGATCATCGTGCTGGACGAATTTGGCGGCACGGAGGGCGTCGTTACCATGGAGGACGTGCTGGAAGAGCTGGTGGGCGAGATCTACGACGAGCATGACGACGTGGAGCAGGATACCGTGGAGATGGATGACGGCTCCCGCCTGGTGGACGGCAGCATGCAGCTGGCGGAGCTGCTGGACATGATGGGCGTTGAGGACATCTACAACGCCGAGACCGTCGGCGGCTTTGCGGCAGAGGTGCTGGGCATCATCCCCTTTGTGGGCTCTGCCTTTGAAACCGATGAGATCCGCGGCCTGGTGACCCAGATGGAAAAGCGCCGCGTGACCCAGGTGCGGATCTGGAAGAAAGAAACTTCCGCCGCCGATGGGGAAGATGAAGATTAAACACATGGAGGTATTTCCCATGACAAAGACCGCGCAGAAGCGCATGAAGAAGGATGAACGGAAGAAGCTCATGGTGCGCATCGTGTGCATGGTGCTGGTGGTCGCGCTGGTGGTCACCTCGATCCTGGCGGTGTTGCCCTCCCTGTTCCAGAGCAGCATTGACCCTGAGCTGCAGGCGATGATCGACGCCGGCTATGCCTATGTTGCCGACGACGGCAGCATCTACCTGACCCAGGCCTATATCGACCTGCTGACCACCGAAGCCGAGCCCGTTGAAACGACGGACGGCGCGGAGGCTGCAGAAGATCACGAGGGCCACGACCACGAGTAATCAAACCGGTGCGGAAGGAGAGGATGCAGTATGAAGCAGCCGCGGCGCGGCGATGCTGAACATCGCGGAGTCTCCTTCGGCACCATTTTTATGTGCTGCATCACGGTGATGGTCGTGGGCCTGACCGTGGCGATCCTGCCGCGGTTGCTGGGCAAGGCGGATTTCCGCGTGGATGTGGGCCAGGCTATTGCGGCGCTGACGCTGGATGGCTCCATGCCGGCGCTGACGCTGAGCGACATCCCCATCACCGATGCGACCCAGCCGCCGGAGCCGGCCGCATCCCCTGAAGCGCCTCAGCCGACAGCAACGCCGACCCCGCAGCCTCAGGCAACGGCCACGCCTGCCCCGGGCGGCAAGGTCACGCTGACCCTTGGCGGCAGCATCAACATTGATGACGCGATCCGCAAGTCGGCCTATTACAGCGACTCTGGAAAGTATGATTTCACAGAGATCATGGCGCTGCTGCCGGAGGAAATGCAGTCCGACCTGACGCTGGTCACCCTGGAAAACATCACCTGCGATGCGGAAAAGGTGTCCGCGGTCAATGCGCCCTCCGCCGTGATGGACATGCTGGCGGACGCTGGCGTGGACGTGGTGGCGCTGGGCTTCCCCAAGGCCTGGGACAAGGGAAAAGCAGGCGCGCTGGCCACCATTGAGGCCGCTCAGTCCCGCGGCATGACGACGCTGGGCCTGTACGCCAATGACGCGGACGCAAAGGCGCTGCGCATGTTCACGGTGGATCATGTGCAGGTGGCCTTCCTGCATTACACGGAGAGCGTCAGCACTGCGGGCAAGAAGGCCATCCAGGCCGAAGGCGCGGATTACGCCCTGCCCACCACGCTGGTGAGCGGATCGGCGGAGCGCATGCTGGCAGATGTGCGCAATGCAAGAAAGCAGGGCGCGGACGTCGTTATCGTATCCCTGAACTGGGGGACGGTTAGTGCATCCAAGCCCACAGCTGCGCAAAAGACGCTGGCGCAGCAGCTGGCGGACGCAGGCGCGGATGTGATCGTCGGCGCGGGCACGCGCGTGGTGCAGCCGGTGAGCTGGCTTTCCTCCAAGGGGGAGGATGGCAGCATCCGCCATACGCTGTGCGCCTGGAGCCTGGGCAGCCTCATCAACGAGAGCCGCAAGGACGGCAATGTCCTGGGCATGCTGCTGCAGCTGCAGATCTCCTTCGATGGCGACGCGATCAGCTTTGAAAAGGTATGCTACACGCCCACCTACATCTGGCGCTATAAGCAGGATGGGCAGTATTACTATCGCATCGCGGTGAGTGATCAGCCCGCGCCCGATGGCATGGGGGAGGATCAAACCGGCTATATGGAGAAGGCGCTGCGAAATCTGCAGAAGTACCTGGGGGATTCCCCGGTGACGCTCAGAACCAGGTAAACTCAGGCTGTCGGAGGTCCGGCAGCCTTTTGCAATCTGTAAACTTTCCCCGGAAGGCTTGCAATCTGCCGCCGCACCGTGTACAATGGTCGTGAGAACAAATGAGGTGATGCTATGAAGCGTATTCTTGCCCTGCTCCTGCTGATGATGCTGGCGCTGCCCGTGGTCGCGGAGGAGGACTGGTCCATCCTGGATATGATCGACATTGATGCTGTGCAGGCCACGGAGGCTGAACCCGTCAACGAGGAGGAGCCTGAGCAAGCGGAACTGACCGCCCGGGAGGACTTGATCAACCGCATCATTGCCCTGGGCGAGCAGCTCTACATCAGCGCAAACGGCAAATCCCAGCGTGCCCATTACAAGGAGGACATCTACGTCTGCAAGAACTTCACGGTGTACCTCTTCAACAAGAACCGCGACGATTTCTGCATGGCGGAATATCCTGACGTGAAGCTGCGCGTGCCCAACAACCTGCCCAGCGACAAGTGCAAGCCCTACTATTACGGCTTCTATTGGGAGAAGATCGACGCGGAGGACGGCAATCCCTTCTATGAGGCCGCTTCCTTCCGCTACGATACCAACCTCACCAAGGAGGAGAACATGGCCCTCGCCATGGAGTTCATGCGCCAGGCACAGCGGGGCGATTACTTCCAGATGAGCGCCAAGTATGAGTATGGCACCGGCGCCCACAGCGCCATCATGATGGGCTACGACGCCGAGAAGGACGAGATCCACTGGCTGGACTCCAACATGCGCGGCGGCAAGCGCAACGGCATCCGCTACGGCCTGGTGCAGTATGACGAGGTGAAGAGCGTGGAGTGGTGGGCGTCCACCTTCTGCGTGAAGGGCCGCGGCGCGACCCTCTTCCGCCTGCGGGACGACATTGCCTATCGGGAGGACTGACATGGACTTTGGCATGCCCTACCTGCTGGAGATGCACGCCATCGAGGAGTGCTGCGCTCTGGCCCATGAGCTGGGATTGCAATTCGTGGAGCTGAACGCGAATTTCCCGGACTGCCTGGTGGAGAAGCTGGACCCGGCACAGCTGCATCAGCTCAGCGGGAAATATGGCTTGTACTTCACCCTGCACATTGAGGAGGAGTGCGATCCGTTCACGGTGAACTCTGCCGTTCGGGCGGCATGGCTGAAATCTGTCCGTCACGCTCTCAACGTCGCGGCCGCGCTGCAGATGCCCATCGTCAACATGCACTTCCCCCATGGCGTGTATATCACGCTGCCGGACCGGCGGGTGTACATCTACGATGAGTACGAGGACGTATTCCGCGCGAGTTTGACGGAATTCCGGCAGATGTGCGAGGAGGCGCTGAACGGGACGAACACCCGCATCGCCATCGAGAACACCGACGGCTGGAAGTCCCATGAGCACCGTGCGATCGAATACCTGCTGGATTCGCCGGTATTCGGGCTGACGCTGGATATCGGCCATTCCCATGGCACCGGCGATGCGGACGAGGCCTTCTTCCGTGCGCACGACGAGAAGCTCATCCACATGCACGGCCACGACGGCCTGGGCAGGAAGAATCACCTGGCCCTGGGGGATGGTGAGATCGACCTCAAGGACCGTTTCGCATGGGCGAAGCGCCGCAATGCCCGCGTGGTGCTGGAGACCAAGACCATCGCGGCCCTGCGGACCAGCGTCCAGCGGCTGCCAAATTTTCTTGCGTGAAAAGTACAAAAAATGTGCAAAACCCCTTGCAATTCCAGGGATACCTGTGCTATAATAATAGGCGTGCATACGGACGGTCCGCTTTCCGGAAACACTGACCTCATGCAGTGCCGGATATGAACGTCTATGATGGAAGGAGGAACCAACATGAGCGAAATCATCCGTTCTATTGAAGCGAAGCAGCTGCGTAACGACGTGCCCGCCATCGCCATCGGCGATACCGTGCGCGTGCAGGTCAAGGTTGTTGAGGGCAAGAACGAGCGTCTGCAGGCTTTCGAAGGTGTGGTCATTGCCAAGCGCAACGGCGGCATCCGCGAGACCTTCACCGTCCGCCGCGTTTCCTACGGCATCGGTGTGGAGCGTACTTTCCCCGTCCACAGCCCCCGTCTGGGCAGCATCACCGTGATCCGTCATGGTAAGGTGCGCCGCGCCAAGCTGTACTACCTGCGTTCTCTGCAGGGCAAGGCCGCCAAGATCAAGGAAGTCAAGCGCGTGTAATGTGTGCTTGCTCCAGTCTTTGGAACAGCAAAATCGAGAGAGAGTTAAAAGCTCTCTCTCTTTTTATTGCATAAGTTGGGATGCATGCCCATATCCATTGGACGAACGTTGAGACCAATGGAGGGATGACGATGACTCAGACGCGCGAGTTCAACCTCTACCGCGATATTGCAGAGCGCACCGACGGTGACGTGTATATCGGCGTGGTGGGCCCCGTAAGGACGGGCAAAAGCACCTTCATCAGCTGCTTTATGGAGCAGCTGGTGCTGCCCAAGCTGGCTGACACGCCAAAGAAGGCCCGCATTGCTGATGAGCTGCCCCAATCCGGCTCCGGGCGGACGATCATGACCACCCAGCCCAAATTTGTCCCTGGCGAGGCAGTGACGGTTTCCCTGGGGGAGAATACGCCGGTGCGCGTCCGCCTGGTAGACAGCGTGGGCTATCTGGTGCGGGGCGCGCTGGGCGTCGCCGACGAGGACGGCACGCGCATGGTGCACACGCCCTGGTTCGACCATGACATTCCCTTTGATCAGGCGGCGGAGATCGGCACGCGTAAGGTCATCGCGGATCATGCGACCATCGGCCTGGTGGTGACAACGGACGGCAGCATCGCCGATCTGCCCCGAAACGCCTATGTGGACGCGGAGGAACGGGTCATTTCGGAGCTGAAGGCCCTGGGAAAGCCCTTTGTGATCGTACTGAACTCCGCCACCCCCCGCAGCGCGGAGACGCTGACCCTCCGGGATTCCCTGGAGGACCGCTACGCAGTGCCCGTCATGCTCCTCAACGTGAAGGAAATGCAGGTGGGAGATATCCAGCGGGTGCTGGAATCGGTGCTGCTGGAGTTCCCGCTGAGGGAAGCGCGGCTGAATGTGCCGGCCTGGCTGGCGGCGCTGGATACCGATCACTGGCTGGTGCAGCATGTATTGGCGGGCGTGCGCGAGAGCGGCGAGAGATCCCGCGTCATGCGGGAGGACGACGTGTTTGAGGCAGCCTTCGCCCAGTCCGAGTATGCGGAGGAGATCCGCCGGGAGAGCGTGGAGCCGGGTCAGGGCAGCATGAGCTTCTCTCTGCCGCTGCGGGAGGGCTTGTTCAACCAGGTATTGGGGGAGGAATGTGGCACAGAGATCCACGGGGATGCGCACCTGCTGAGCCTGATGAAGGAACTGGTCAGCGCCAAAACGGAGTATGACAGGATCGCCGAGGCGCTGTCCGCCGTGAGGGCCACGGGCTACGGCGTGGTGCCGCCTTCGATGGATGATGTTGCCCTGGCGGAGCCGGAGATCGTCCGGCAGGGCAGCCAGTACGGCGTGAAGCTGAAGGCGGCGGCGCCATCGCTGCACCTCGTCCGTGTGGACGTGGAGACGGCGGTCAGCCCGGTGGTGGGCAGCGAGGAGCAAGCGGAGACATTCGCCGGCCAGCTGCAAGCGGACTTTGAAAATGATCCGCAGAAGGCATGGGAAACCAGCTTCTTTGGCCGCAGCCTGGACGCCATGGTGCGGGAGGGCCTGAGCAGCAAGGTGCTGCAGATGCCCCAGGACGCCCAGGAGAAGGTGCGCGAGACCCTGTCGAAGATGGTCAACGAGGGAGATGGCGGAATGATCTGTATTCTGCTGTAAGAAAAAAGGCGAACCGGCATCGGTTCGCCTTTGTGCTGTTTAGTCAGCGGTGTAGTTATCAAAGTAGCCCTGGATGTAGACGATGGGGGTGCCCTTGTCGCCGGAGCCGGAGGTCAGGTCGCACAGGGAGCCGATCAGGTCGGTGATGCGGCGGGGTGTGGTGCCCTGAGCAGCCATCTGGCCCACGAGGGAGGAGCCGTCCTTCTGGCTGATCTTGGCCTTGATGGCGTCCTGCAGTTCCTTGCCGGTGAGGCCGGCGAAATCATTGTCCGCCAGGTACTTCAGCTTCAGCTCGTTGGGGGTTCCCTCCAGGCCGGCGGTGTAGGCGGGGGAGACCACCGGGTCGGCCAGCTCCCAGATCTTGCCCACCGGGTCCTTGAAGGCGCCGTCGCCGTAGACCATGACCTCCACGTGCTTGCCGGTCATCTCCAGCAGCTTCGCCTGGATATCCTCCACCAGGCCCTGGCAATCGCGGGGGAAGAGCTTGATGGTGTTCTCGGTGGCCTTGTTGGAGCCCAGCAGGCCGTAGCGCTCATTGCAGCCGCTGCCGTTCACGGGGGTGGTCATGATCTCATCCAGGCCGAAGACGCGCTCAGCGCCGGCGGCCTTGAGCAGGCGCTTGGTGCGGGCGCGGGTGTGGATATCGCAGTTGAGGACGTTCTTGGTGTAGGCGAGGATCGCGCGGGGATCATTGGCGAAGATGACCTCCACCTCAGCGCCCATCTCGCGGATCAGCTCGGAATAGTACTCCACATAATCAACGCCGGTGAAGGGGTGCTTGACGTAGCCGAAGTACTCGCGGTACTGCTTCTCGGTCAGCACATCGCGGTAGGGATCGACGCCGTGCTTGTCCATCACATCCCAGTCGATGAGGTGGTTGCCCACTTCGTCGGAGGGGTAGGAGAGCATCAGCACGACCTTCTTGCAGCCCTTGGCGATGCCGCGCAGGCAGATGGCGAAGCGGTTGCGGCTCAGGATGGGGAAGATAACGCCCACGGTTTCGCCGCCCAGCTTCTGGCGGACGTCATCGGCGATATTGTCAACGGATGCATAGTTGCCCTGCGCACGGGCGACGATGGCCTCGGTCATGCAGACGACGTCACGGTCGCGCACAACGATCTCACCGGTCTTGACCGCATCGGCCACGCAGCCAACCACGATCTGCGCCAGATCGTCACCCTCGCGGATGATCGGCGCACGGACGCCCATAGAAACAGTACCAAGCATACGGCTCATTACGATACACTCCCAATCTGCATAGTGCAGTAGCATAGCAAACGAAATGCGGCATTTGCCGAAGTCCATTTACTTCAACATTATAATACTATCTTGCCGATTTGGAAAGAGAAAAATCCGATTTTTTCAAGATTTTTTTCGTCTTTCTTCTGCTTTTTGCTGCAAGATATTGTATACGGCTTTCCGTGTTGTCATTCGCGGCGAAATCTGCTATAATATCCGTATTACAGCTAAAGAGGTGCAGCCCATGTACGAACAGGTTCTCAAGGCCATTTGCGATCACCGGGTGATCATCATCCACCGCCACGGAAACCCCGATGGCGATGCGCTGGGCAGCCAGATCGGCCTGAAGCATATCATCCGGGCGAATTTCCCGGATAAGACCGTCTATACCGTAGGCGACGAGGCGGGCCGCTATGCCTTCATGGCGGATTCCGTGATGGACGTCATACCCGACGAAGCCTACAACGGCGCGCTGGCGATCATCCTGGATACCTCCGCCCGCAAGCTCATCAGCGATGACCGTTACCCCAGGGCCGCGCTGACGGTGCGCATGGATCACCATCTGTTCTGCGAGAAGATCGCGGATATTGAGGTGGTGGACAGCACCTGCGAGAGCTGCTGCGGCCTGATCGCGGATTTCTGCATGTCCTGCGGCCTGACGCTGCCCCGGGAGGCAGCTGCAGCCCTCTACACCGGTATGGTGACGGACTCCGGCCGCTTCCGCTATGATTCGGTGAATGACCGCACCTTCAGGGCGGCGACGTTCCTGATGCAGCATCCCATCGATACCAACGAGCTTTACCGCAATCTTTATGCCAGCAATTACGAGCAGATGAAGCTGCGCGCCCAGTTTGTGCTGAAGATCCAGTTCACGCAGAAGAACGTGGCTTACATCTACACCACCCTGGATGAGATCAAGCAGTACCCCGCGGATCTGTTTGGCATCAGCCGCGGCATGGTCAGCACAATGTCCGATATCAAGGGCGTGGACATCTGGGTCAACTTTACCGAGACGGAGAAGGGCGTGCTGTGCGAGCTGCGCTCCAGCCGCTTCAACATCAATCCCGTGGCTGTCAAGTACGGCGGCGGCGGCCATGCCAAGGCCAGCGGCGCGACGGTCCGCGACCGTGCGGAGGCGATGGCCATGCTGGCGGACCTGGACGCCATGATGGAGGCCGGAGAATGAATACGAGCATCAAGCAGGCGATCCTCGCCAAAGTGAAGGAATATGAGCGCATCCTGATCTTCCGCCACAAGCGGGTGGACGGCGACTGCGTGGGCGCCTCCAAGGGGCTGAAGGAGCTGCTGAAGGCATCCTTCCCGGAGAAGGACGTGCGCATCATCGACGACGAGCACAGCGAATACCTGGCCTTCCTGGGCCCGGATGATGAGGTCGTGTCCGATGACTTCTACGCCTCCGCCCTGGCCATCGTGGTGGATGTGGCGGATACGGAGCGCATTTCCAACCAGAAGTTCGCATTGTGCTGCGAGATCATCAAGATCGACCACCACATTGACCGCACCCCCTATGGCGATATCAGCTGGGTGGAGGACGGCCGATCCTCTGCGTGCGAGATGATCGCGGATTTCTATGCCACCTTCCGGAACGAGCTGACCCTGACCAAATGGGCCGCGACCTGCATCTACACCGGCATGGTGACGGATTCCGGGCGCTTCATGTACGAGGGCGTGTGCGGCGAAAGCCTGCGCCTGGCGGGCCTTCTGCTGGACGCGGGGGTGGATATGGAGTGGCTCTATGCCAATCTGTACCTCAAGACCTTCGACAGCCTGAAATTCACCGCTTACATCTATGAGCACATGCAGGTAACGGAGCATGGCGTGGCTTACATCCTGGTGGATAAAGCCATGCAGGAGAAATTCGGCCTCAACATGGAGAGCGCCAGTGCGTCCATCAGCAGCCTGAGCGGCATCCGCGGCTGTCTGTGCTGGATCGCCTTCATCGAGACCGGCGATGCGGATGGCGCCATCCGGGTGCGCCTGCGCAGCCGCTTTGCCACCATCAACCACATCGCGGAAAAGTACCATGGCGGCGGCCATGCCTGCGCCAGCGGCGCAACGGTGTATTCGGCGGAGGAGATGCAATCCCTCCTGCGGGACGCGGACGCCCATATCAAGCAATATAAGGAGAATAACGACGGATGGCTATGAGGATCTGTATCACCAATGATGACGGCATCCACAGCGAGGGCCTGCTGCGGCTGGTCAGCTGGGCCAGCAAGCTGGGCGAGGTGCATGTTTACGCCCCCAAGGTGGAGCAGAGCGCCAAATCCCATGCGGTGGAGATCCACAAGGCCTTCGAGGCCAAGCCGGCGGAGGTGCCCGGTGCGGTCAACGCCTGGGCGGTGGATTCCACCCCGGCGGACTGTGTGCGTTTCGCCGTGCTGGGCCGGAAGGAGAAATTCGACCTGGTCATCAGCGGCGTCAACCGCGGGCTCAATATCGGCCAGGACATCATGTACTCAGGCACCTGCAGCGCTGCGATGGAGGCCGTGGGTCTGGGGATCAATGCCCTGGCGCTGTCCACGGAGCCGCAATCCTTCGATGACGTATTCGCCCATCTGGACGATGTATGGGCCTACATCACGGAAAACGACCTGTACGGCAAGGCGCGGCTGTGGAATGTCAACGTGCCGCTGAAGACCACGGGGGAGATACGCGTCACCCGCCAGGGCGGCCCGTACTACTCCGATGATTTTATGGCTCAGGCGGATGATATGTATCTGCCCTGCGGCAAGGACGTGTTTGCCCATACGCCCGGCTCTGATTTCGACACGGACTGTGTGCTGCATGACCGCTGCATCTCCATCACCCCCCTGACCATTGACCGCACGGACTGGAATGCGTTCCGTGCGCTTGGCAAGTAAAGAAGCATAAAGGAAGAGCCGCATCCTTGATGGATGCGGCTCCTTTTTGTGTGCAGGGATCACTCAGCAGCCTTGACGACAGCGTCCAGGGTGCAGCCCTTATCGAACTCGATCAGGCCCTTGTAATTCTTGATGGTGCCGGTGACGGTGACGGTATCGCCCACGGCCAGGCCCTCAGCGCCCTCGCCAGCCAGGCGGTAGCACTGGATCTGGTAATCGGCCAGGCCAGCCACGACGATGTCAACGGTGATGTTCTTGTAATCGGTGCTGTAGGGGGTGGGGATGCCGACGATCACGCCGGTCAGGGTGGCGGGCTTGTCCATGGACAGGCCGTCCTCCAGGGTGTAGGCGTTCAGCAGCGTGCGGACCTGGGCAGCGGAACCATAGGGGATCAGCTGGCAGCCGGCGTCGAACTCGATGGTGCCCTTGTAGTTCTTGATGGTGCCCATAACAGCGATCTTGTCGCCCACGGCCAGGGTCTCAGCGCCCTCGCCCTTCAGGCGGTAGCACATGATGGGCTGCTCGGTCTTGCCGTCGCAAACGATGGTCACGGTGATATTCTTGTAGTCGGGAGACCAGGCGGTGTCGATCTTGACGATCTCGCCCTCCAGGGCGGTGGGGGCGGTCATGGAAGCGCCCTCCTCCAGGGCGTAGGCAGCGTCCAGATAGCCCTGCTGGGAGATGATCTCGCCCATGCCGACCAGCACGCAGCCCTTGTCGAACTCGATGGTGCCCTTGTAGTTCTTCAGGATGCCCTCAACGGTGATCTTGTCGCCGACCTGCAGGTTCTCAACGCCCGCGCCGGTCAGGCGGTAGCACTGGATGGGCTGCTCGGCCAGGTCGCCGATCTGGATGTCAACGGTGATGTTGCCGTAGTCAGCAGAGTAGGGCGTGGGGATCTTGATGATGGTGCCGTAGAGACGCTGGGTTTCTTCCATGGCCAGACCGTCTTCCAGGGTGTAGGCAGCAGCCACGATCTCCTCGTAGGACAGGCCGTCCAGGATCATGGCGGCGGGCACCTTGTGGTTGAAGGCGACCTCGGCGGTCTCACCGGAGATGGGGGAGGTGATGGTGCCGGTCAGGACATAGAAGACCTCTTCGGGGTTCTTCTCGTCCACGTCAACGGTGACCATGCCTTCCTTGGCGGTGAACTTCACGGTCTCGCTGTCAGCGGTCCAGGTGATGGGGTAGGCGATGCCGTCGATGACGACCGCGGCAACCACATCGTAGTCGGCCATGGTGGTCTCGGGGCTGTTCTTGTACATCATGCGCAGGTAGGAACGGGCGTCGGCCAGCACGGGGTCGGTCTCGGCAGCGGGGGCTTCGGTGGCTTCTTCCGCCACGGGCTCCTCGGTGACGACCTCTTCCACAGCGGGCTCTTCGACGACTTCCTCCACCACGGGCGCAGCCTTGGCGGCCTCCAGCTCGGTGGTCAGGGCTTCGACCTGGGCCTGCGCAGTGGTCAGGGCCTCGTTGGCAGCGGCAACGTCAGCAGTCAGCTTCTCGACCTCGGCCTGGGCGGCGGTCAGCGTCTCGTTGGCGGCGGCGTTGTCAGCGGTCAGGGTCTCGACCTGGGCCTGGGCGGCAGCCAGCGCTTCGTTGGCAGCGGTGAGGTCAGCGTTCAGCTTCTCAGCCTCGGCCTTGGCGGCAGCAACGTCAGCGGTCAGGGTCTCGATCTGGGCCTGGGCGGCGGTCAGGTCGGCAGCGGCGGTCTCAGCCTGGGCGGTCTGGGTGGCGATGGTGGCCTCCAGGTCGCTGGCCTTGGTCTGGGAAGCGGTCAGATCAGCCTGGAGCTGGGCAGCTTCCTTGCTGGCGTCGTTCTTCTGCACGCCGAAGACGGCGGCCACCGCCACAGCGGCGATGAGCAGAAGGGAGAGAATGATCGATACGGGCTTCTTCATGGGAAACCTCCTCTATTATCGTTCGTCAGTCGTGTATTGCAATGCTGTTGAGGGTGAAGACCTTGATCTGGTACTGCCCCTCGTAGAAATCCACCACGCCCTTGACGTCAATGGTCTTGCCCAGGAAGTGATCCTCCGTGACAGGCGCATTGCCATCGTACAGGGGCACGGTGCGGACGGAGATGGTCTGGCCGTTGGCCTCGCAGGAGAGGGTCATCGCACCGTGGGAGGAGGATTCCTCGTCCATGGTGGTATAGACCTCGCGGACGGTCAGGCCATGCATCTCGATGGTGGTGCCAAGGGCCAGCTCGGCATAGGGGAAGGACCTGGCGTCCTCATCCGCCGTGATGGTCACCTGGCTGAGGAAGGTCTCCGGCGCGGTCAGCACCCATGCAGGCGTATGGCCGTCGGAGAGCTTCTGGATATTGCCGGGATCCTTGGGCTTCATCATGCGGTAGGTGAGGCCGGAAACCTGCCAGGTGCCGCCTGCCTCGTAGTACTGCACAGTACCCACGATGCGGGCTTCATTGCCCACGGACAGGATGTTCAGCCCAGCGCCGGAAAGGCCGTGGCCATAGTAAACGGACATGCCGTAGTACAGCCCGGTCTCCTCATCAAAGCTTTCCACATACACGGACTGGGCGCTGTTCATGGTGATGACGCCATTGAACGCGACCTTGATGCCGTTGTAGCTTTCGATGTTGGTGCGGAGCTCCTTGAGGGTCAGCTCCACCGCGTCGCCGTAGTAGAAGTCGGGATCCTTCTGACCGGAATACACGTTCAATTTGAGGCTGCGGGCCTGGTTCAGCGCATTCATGCAGATGCTGCCGTAGCGGTTGTTCGCCGTGGAATTGGCGATGCAAAGGCCGTTCTGCAATATCTCCAGGTTGAGGTTGCGGTAGGCAGTCTCGCCGGGCAGCCTGTACCACACCCACACCAGGTAGCGGTCGCCGGTGGAATCAAGGTTCCACTTGCCGTCATCGGATTCCACGATGATGGATTCCGCCTGGGTGAGCTTTTCGCGGGTGAAGGCAGCGGCCTTCTTGCCGTACTCCTCAATTTTGCCGGTGCACTCCGGGGTGTTGATGGCCAGGAAGCGTGCCTTGAGCACGCCGCTCTCGACCACCTGTTCATCCACATGGAAATGGACGGTGTCGCCGTCAACATAGGTCTTGACGGTGACTTCAGCCTTCACGGTCTCGCTGCCCCGGTTGAAGGGGAGCTGCCCTGCGTAGTCAACGGGCTCCGCAGGGCTCTGCGCGTATGCGAAGGAACACATCATGAGAAGGCTGAGAAGGATGCAAATGATCTTACGCATGAATTAGAAGTCGGACTCGCAGGCCTTGACGGCAGCTTCGAAGTTCTTCAGGATCATGGCGTCCAGGTCGGCGGCGGTATCCACCAGGCACTTGGTCAGCAGGGCGCCGACTTCGTCACGGGCGGTGGAGGAGCCGTTGAAGGCGGGGGAGGTGTAGTAGGCGTCCTGCTGCTCCAGGCAGACCTTGGCGGACAGGGCAGCAATGTAATCGCCGCCGTCGGCGCTGGCCAGGAACTCGGCATACACGGGATGCTCGGCAACGCTCTTCAGGACGGGCACATAGCCGGAGGCCATGGAGAACTCAGCCTGGAACTCGACGGTGGTGGTCAGGAACTTGACGAACAGCCAGGAAGCAGCAACCTCCTGGGGGTTGGCCTTCTTGAAGATGCACAGGGAGGGACCCTGGGAGATGACCTTCTTGTTGTCAGCGTTCAGCTGGGGAATGGTGGTGATGCCCACCTCGAAGGGGTAGGAGCCGTCAGCGGCCTTGGCGGGACGCTGGTAGGTCGCACCGGCAGAGGAGCCGATGGACATGTAGCTCTCCACGCCGTCGGTGGAGGTGAACAGGGAAGAGGTGTAGCCGCCCAGCAGGGTCTGGGTGGTGATGTAGCCGGCGTCGTACCACTCGCGGAAGCGCTTGATGAAGGCGCGGTTCTGCTCGTTGTTGAACAGGAAGTGGGGAGCGGTGGCGCTGGTGTAATCGGAGCCCTGCTGCTCGCACATGGTGATGAACCAGTTGGCCTCAGAGTCGTAGCCCAGCGGGATGGACATGGGATCGACAGCCAGGATCTGCTGGCAGACGGCCTCCAGCTCGTCCCAGGTGGTGGGGACGGGGATGTTGTTGGCGTCGAAGAAGGTCTTGTTGTAGTACAGGACCTCGGTGGACTTGGACATGGGCAGGGTGTACATCTTGCCATCGGCGAAGGCGGCGCCCTCAGCGTAGTAGCCGGGGATGAAGTCGGCCTTCTGCTCGTCGGTCAGGCCCATCACGGTGGTGGTGCCGTCAGCCAGGGTCACGGTGGCGGTGGAAGCGATGTAAGCATCCAGGGGCTGCACCGCACGGGCCAGGTTGTACAGGGCAACGTGGTCCTGGTAGCAATAGGCGATGTTGGGCTGAGCGCCGACGGTGATCTCGGTGGCGATCTGGTCGCGCACGTCGTCATAGCCGCCAACGGAGGTGTACTCAACGTGGATGTTGGGGTACAGGGCGTTGAACTCGGTGATGTAGGCGTCCAGCACGGTGGTCAGGTTGGAGCCCATGGTGTGGTAGAAGGTGATGGTCACCTCGCTGCCGTCATAGGCGACGACATCCTCAGCGGATGCGGTCATCAGACCGGTCATGCAGGTGATCAGCATGATCAGTGCCAGGAGGGTGGAGAAGAATTTCTTCATGAGTGGTTCCTTCCTTCCATTAGAATAGTAGAGAAAGTATGTAAAAGACGTTGCCGTCCTTTAGCCCTTGATGCCGCTGCGGCTCACGCCGGACATGATGTACTTGCGCAGGAAGATGAACACCAGGAACAGCGGGGCGCTGACCATGGCGACAGCCGCCATCTGCACGGGGTAATTGGTTTTGCCGGAGGTATCGTTGAAGGCGTTGCGCAGGCCGTTGGTGATCAGGCGCATCTCTTCCTTCTTGGTCACCAGGTTGGGCCAGACGTAGGAGTTCCACGCGCCCATCATCTTCAGGATGGTGATGGAGATCAGCGTGGGCAGCGCCAGGGGGACCATGACCTTCCACAGGTACTTGAAATCGGAGGTGCCGTCCACCTTCGCGGCCAGGTACAGCTCATTGGGGATCTGCAGGAAGTTCTGGCGCAGGAGGTAGATGTAGAACACGCTCACCAGGAAGGGGACGATCAGCACCGTGTAGGTATTCATCCAGTTGAAGGTGTTGACCGTCTGGTAATTGGTGATGGTGAACAGCTCGCCGGGGATCATCATCGTGGCCAGCAGCGCCGCAAAGAGCGCGTTCTTGCCCTTGAACTCCAGCCGGGCCAGGGCGAAGGCGGTCAGGATGGTGATGATGAGCGACAGGATGGTGGACACGATGCCCACGTAAGCGGTGTTGAAGAACAGGCGGCCCAGGTTGCCGGCGGAGAATGCCTCGGTGTAGTTGGAGAGCATGATCTCCTTGGGCCAGAAGGTGGGGATGTTCAGCTGGTATTCGGCCAGCGTCTTCAGGGAGGAGATGATCATCCAGTAGAAGGGGAAGAGGACGATGATCGCCATGACGGACAGGAACAGGTAGGTGCCTGCGGTCATCAGCGGCTTGAAGATGCGCTGGGCCACCGTCATGTGCTGCATGTTGCGGTCATGCATGACCTTGATGTTCTTGTTATTCTCAGACATACAGCACCTCTCAATAATGCACGCGCTTCTTGCTGACCTGCATGTTGATCATCGTGACAACGAAGATGATCGCGAACAGGACCAGCGCCGCGGCGCTGGCAAGACCGTAATCCTGCTTGGGAAGCACGTCGTAGATCATGCCGACGATGGTGTTCAGCGAGCCCTTGGCGCCGGGAGGGCCCATCAGGTCGCCGAAGATACCCACGATGCTGCTGTACTCCTTGAAGCCGCCGATGAAGCCGGTGATGACCACATAGGCGATCATAGGGGAGAGCAGCGGCACGGTGATCTTGGTGAACACGCGCCAGCGGGGGGTGGAGTCCACCTTCGCGGCCTCGTAGTACTGCTTGTTGACGCTCTGCAAGCCGCCCAGCAGCACCAGGATCTTGAAGGGCAGGGCATTCCAGATGATGTAGATGATCAGCACGATCATGTTGGGCACCAGGCCGGAGCCGGCGTTGATCCAGTTGATGCTCTCGCCGCCGAAGAACATGATGATGTTGTTCACGATGCCGTGGGAGGTGATCAGCTTGCCCACGCCCACGCGGTTGAACATGGCCGCGAACACCATGCCGATGGCGATGGAGTTTGTCACATAGGGCAGGAAGAAGATGGTCTGGAAGAACTTTTGCAGGGGCTTGATGGAGTTGAGCGCCACGGCGATCAGCAGCGCCAGCAGGGTGGAGACCGGAACGGTCACGACCGTGAGGATGGCGGTGTTGCGCAGTGCGACGATGAAGCCGTCGTAATTGAAGACCTTCTTGAAGTTCTCGATACCGAAGGTGAAGGTGATGGCTTCCTCCTGGTTCACAGCAGCCAGGCTGTTGTAATTATCCAGGAAGGCCAACCGCACGGTGTTGACGATGGGCCACACCGTGAACACCAGCAGCAGTACGATCGCCGGGGCGAGGTACAGCCAGGCTTTCCATTGATGCTTGCTGTCTACCATATCACTTCACCTCGCCGATGACGATGCGTTCCTCAGTCATCTTGTTGAACAGGAAGACCTTGTGGGGCTTGAGGCTGTAGCGGACCACGCCGGAAGCGATGTTGACATTGTTGTTGTCCGCGTTGATGATGGAGCGGACCAGGGGATTGAGGGACGCCTCGCTGGTGGAGACGATGCTCACGTCGCGGCCCATGACCTCCACGTTGGTGGGCTTGCAATGCATGGGGCCGTTCTCGTCCAGGATGAAGCCCTCGGGGCGGATGCCGACGATGACTTCCTGATCCTCCACACCGGGAATGTCCAGCACGCAGTCCCCGCCGATGAAGAGCTTGCCGCCCTCCGCCTTGCCGGAGAAGACGTTGATCGGGGGCGTGCCCAGGAACTTGGCGACGAACAGGTTGGCGGGATCGTCGTAAACCTTCTGAGGCTCGCCGATCTGCTGCACGACGCCCAGCTTCATCACCACGATCATATCAGAGATGGACATGGCCTCCTCCTGGTCATGGGTGACGAAGACGGTGGTGATGCCGGTCTCCTTCTGGATGCGGCGGATCTCCTCGCGGGTCTGCAGGCGCAGGCGGGCGTCCAGGTTGCTGAGGGGCTCGTCCAGCAGCAGCACGCGGGGCATCTTCACCAGGGCGCGGGCGATGGCCACACGCTGCTGCTGGCCGCCGGAAAGCTCGGAGGGCTTGCGGTCCATCAGCTCATCGATCTGCACCAGGCGGGCGGCCTCATAGGCGCGTTCCAGCATGGCTTCCTTGGTCATCTTGTCCTTGCCGCGCAGGTTCTGCAGCGGGAAGAGGATGTTCTGCTTCACCGTCAGGTGGGGGTACAGGGCGTAGTTCTGGAACACCAGGCCGATGCCGCGGTTCTCGGTGGACAGCGCGGTCACGTCATCCTCGCCGAAGAAGATCTTGCCGGAGGTGGGCTTCTGCAGACCGGAGATCATGTACAGCGTGGTGGACTTGCCGCAGCCGGAGGGGCCGAGCAGGCCGATGAGCTTGCCGTCGGGGATAGTGAAGTTGAAGTTGTTGACCGCAACCACTTCCTCGCCGGACTTCTTGTTTCTGCTGGGGAAGATCTTTGTCAGGTTTTCCAGTACGATTTTCATAGTGCATCCCTTTCCTTTTTTGAAGGATTTAGTAACTCTGTTTGGCGGCCTTTTCAGCAGCGACTTTCTGCTTGTGGGCCATCAGGTCTTCCTGGGTATCAAAGATCATCTGGCTGGCCAGGTCCACGGTGACGGTATTGGCCAGCTTGTCGTGGATCATGCAGTGCTCACGGGTGGTCAGCAGCAGCACGATCTCCACCAGGATGATGCCGCCGCCGATCAGCAGCCCCGGCAGCCCGATGGCGCCGAAGAAGAGCATCAGCAGCATCATGACGGGGATCATCGTTTCCACCGCGAATTTCCCCAGCACCGTGCGGATGAACATGCACACGCCGTTGACGCGGATGCCCTCCCTGCGCATGACGCCGATGCCGAAGACCTTCTTGCCGACGGTCTGGCCGTGGCCGAAAAGCAGCGGCACGGCAAATTCCAGCGCCAGATACGCCAGCAGGATGCTCAGCGAAGTCATGATGATGGCCAGGTAGATCATCATGTTCCACGCATAGAGAGCCTCGGGGTCCTTGGAGAATGCGGTGGAGGCAGCGTCGATGTTTGCCAGCTGCTCGGGGGTCATGGCGTCCACCTCTGCCTGGGTGACGTTCCGGCTCACGCCGTACTCTGCTTCAAAGTAGGCGTAACGCGCGTCAAACTGCTGCCGGTAGCCGTCGTAGTTCAGCACGATGGACAGCAGCCACGCCGCCATCGTCGCGGTGACGCACAGCAGGATGGCATCCAGCAGCCAGGCGGAGACCCGCTTCCACATGCTTGCCCGCTGAAGGTCGTAGATCATGGGCATACCTTCTTATTTTAATGTGATTGCCAAAGGAATTGGCACCATAGGCTATTATACTACAAAATCAGCCCAAAATCTATGATTTTGCGAAACATTTTCGCCTAAATGCAATGTATACAATTTGAGCCGTCACATCCTGCACAGGATCCTGGTCAGTTCAGCCCAATTCCAGCCCTCGAATTCATAATGCGGGCCCGCTGAAGCAGCCGGATGCAGGGCCGCATCAGCCTCCGCCTGCCGGGAAGGCGTCAGATTGGTGTGCATGTAAAGCGTGGCAAGGCCGACATTCCTGGCCCCGGCGATGTCGGTGTCCCGATCATTGCCGATCATCAGGCAGCGGGCGGGATCGAGCTGCCGCTCCTCCAGCAGGGCGCGGAAGAACCGCTCGTCCGGCTTGCGGCACTGATGATCCGAGGAAAGGTAAATGCCGTCAAACTGGGTATCCAGGCCCAGGGCGCGCAGCTCATAGGCGGTGAAGGCGCGCTGGGCATTGCTGAGCAGCCACAGGCGATACCCGCGTTTCCGCAGCGCAGCGAGGGCCTCCGGGACGCCCTCGTACAGGCGGATGTACTCGGTGGAAGCAATGCGGAAGACCTGCGCCGCATTCAGGCCGAGGGCGTCGGCGTTCTCTGTGACACCCTTGGCGCGGAACAGATCCGCCAGCACTTCATGGAATGGGATGTCCGGGTACATTTCATAATGCTGTCCGCCAACAGACTCCCGGTCGGTTACGACCGACTCATGGTCGGATTTAAGGCTTTCACCCGTGTAATCCGCACCATAATAACGGAAATACAGTGCGGTTTTTTCCCATACGAGGTCGTCCTCGTCAGTATGGATGTCCACCAGGGTTCCGTACAGGTCGAAAATCAGATCGGTATATTGCATTTTTTCACCTCCGCTTGTATTCGACTGCATTATATCACAGATGCCGCATGGATGTACAGCATCCCCGGGGCGCCGGAGAAGAATTTTCCATCGGGGCGTTTAACGGTAGACAACATGCGCCGATCTGTGGTATAATTCTTCCGATTTTGCTGCGGCAGAATGACAATGCAAACCGAGGTTCAAACAGATGAAGAAACTGACCAAGGTATGGAATGTACTCACCACCGCGCTGGTGATTCTGGTGGTGGTGGTGGCTGTGGGTCTGGTGAGCGTGCGCCTGCTGGGCTTCAAGCCCCTGTATGTCATGTCCGGCTCCATGAAGCCGGCCTTTCCTGTGGGATCGCTGATCTTCGTGCAGCAGACCGATCCGGCGGATATCGAGGTAGGCGATCCGATCACCTATACCATCAACGATGCAGGGGATTACTCCACCCACCGCGTCATTGCCATCGAAAGCTACGAGACCTCCGTGCGTCCCCTGACGGACGCCGCCGGTGAGCCCCTGCTGGACGAAAACGGCGAGGTGCAGTACGAGGAGTACCCCCTGGAGGAGACCTGCTACTATTATCAGACCAAGGGCGACGCCAACGAGCTCCCCGACGGCACCCCGGTGTATTACAAGAACGTGGTGGGCGTGCCCCGGCTGACCATTCCGTACCTTGGCTATTTTGCCCAGTGGCTGCAGACGCCCAAGGGCCGCATTCTGGGGATCTCCGTGGCGCTGGTGATCGTGATCCTGACCTTCCTGCCCGATCTGCTCAAGTGGGTGGATGAGGGAGACAAAAAGAAGGAAAAGGCCAGCCGGGAGGAGGAAGCCTCCGAGGATGCGGAGGACGGCGAATGAGCCAGCCTGTGCATGCCCCGGACGTCCGCTTCGCCCCCATGGAAGGCCTGACGGACGCCATCTACCGCCGGACGCATCATCAGCACTTCGGCGGCGTCAGCAAGTACTACATCCCCTTCATCAGCCCCACGCAGCACCATGTGTTCACCCCAAAGGAGCTGCGCGCCATCGCACCGGAGCATAATGCAGGCGTTCCCACGGTACCGCAGATCCTGGCCAAGGACGCGGAGCATTTCCTGTGGGCTGCGGGCGAAATGGCAGCCATGGGCTATGAGGAGGTCAACCTGAATATCGGGTGCCCCTCCGGCACGGTCACGGCAAAGGGGAAGGGCTCCGGCATGCTGCGGGATCTCTATGCGCTGGACGCCTTGCTGAACGCGGTCTGCGCCAGGGCGCCTGTTGCGATCTCGGTAAAGACCCGCATCGGCTTTGAATCCCCCGATGAATGGCCGGAGATCCTCGATGTGCTGGCGGAGTTTCCGCTCAAGGAGATCATCATCCATCCCCGTACCCGCCAGGGCTTCTACAAGGTGGGGACGCTGCATCCTGCGGCATTTCGCATGGCAGCGGACAGGGGCATGCCTCTTGTGTACAACGGCGACCTGTTTGCTGCAGCGGATTGCGCGGCGCTCCGGGCGGAATACCCGGATATGCCCATGATGATGGGCCGCGGGCTGATCTGCAACCCCTCGCTGGCACGGGAGGCCTGCGGCGGCGCACCGCTGAACAAAGCCGAACTCCGCACATTCCATGATGCGCTGTGGGACGCTTATCGTCAGGCGCGCCCGCTGGATCAGGCGCACAGCCGCATGCGGGAGCTGATGATCTACATGTCCTGCTGCTTTGCCGGTGCGGACAGGGCTGCAAAGAATGTCCGCAAATCCAGCCCCAGGACCTACGACGAGGCCATCGACCGGCTCTTTGAACATGACCTGGCCTGCCCGCCGTGCTTCTCCCAGCAGGGGATCGGGCTGTGACAAATTGTAAAACCTGGCGCACGGGCCGGGTTTTTCTTGACTTGAATGGTTTAGTGTGATAAACTATCCTGGGAAGTGTTTCCGCAAAAGAATGAAATGAGGTGTTTATATGTTTCTGTTTGTGATCGGCGTTCTGGCGGTGCTGGCTGCAGCCGGCATGATCGTGCTGGGCTTCAGGAGCAGGTCGGCCAAGGGCAGTCTCATGGCGATGGGCGTTGTGGCGGCGGTGGTCGGCGTTGTGGCGATCGTTTGCTCCTGCCTGTCCACGGTGCCCACCGGCCATACCGGCATCCTGACCACCTTCGGCAAGGTGGAGGACGTCTCCCTGCCCAACGGCGTCAATGTTCATGCTCCCTGGCAGAATGTGATCACCATGTCCAACAAGGAGCAGAAGGACAGCGGCAAGGGTCTGGCCTTCTCCAAGGATATCCAGGAGGTCTCCTACAGCTATACGATCCAGCACATGCTGCAGCCCGGCGCTGCGCCCACGCTGTACAAGAATGTCGGTACCGAATACTTTGACATTGTTGTCAGCCCCGCCATCAATGCGGTGATCAAGACCTATATCGGCAAGGCCAACGCCGAGAGCCTGATCATCAACCGCGAGGCCATCACGGCTGACGTGAACCGCGAGGCGGCGATCATCGGCGAAAAGTACGGCCTGTCCCTGACGGTCATTATCGACAACTTTGACTTCACCGACGTGTTCACCAACGCCGTCGAGGCCAAGCAGGTCGCCGAGCAGGAGAAGCTCCGCGCCCAAACCGAGCAGGAGAAGCTGACCATGGAGGCCGAGCAGAAGGCCGCCCGTGACAAGATCCAGGCAGAATCCGCAGCGGCGATCTCCAAGATCAACGCAGAGGCTGACCTGGAGGTGCAGAAGATCAACGCGGACGCCGCCGAGTACGCCGGCCAGAAGGAAGCCGCCGTCAACCAGGCCATCGCCGCGTCCCTGACGCCCGAGCTGGTGGCCTACTACGAGATCATGCAGTGGAACGGCGAGCTGCCCACCACCTACATGGGCGACGGCGAAGGCATCCCGGTGATCAATGTGAACAGCGCTGAGTAAACAAGATGAGGCCCGGAGCGAGTGCTCCGGGCCTTGCTCTGTCATTGGGGCGAGCGGGCGTTATTTGAGCTGGCCATCAGGCGTCAGGCAGACGTAGTCCTCGCGCTGGTCGGCGTAGCGGAAAGTGATGATATAGGTCTGGTTTTCGCGGGCTACATCGCTGGCATGGGTCAGGTAGTGCCAGATGACCTGCGCGTGATCGAGGAGATCGTCGCTGACGCCCTGTTCGCGCAGGATCCGGCGTGCAATGCTGACCGCTTCTTCCGGCGGGATCGCTTCATCGCCGGGCGTCAGGTAGACGTCTACATCGCTCTGCGATGACCAAAGGCCAATCTCGAACATCATATTGCTGTACCAGACCCAGGTGTCATTGTCCCAAGTGGTGTACGGCCCCATCTCGACCCAGGCGATACGCGTCAGGCTGATGCTGCCGGGATCATCCGGCGCGGATTCAGATGCGTAGCGCTTCAGCATATAGGCGTCGATCTCTTCCTCGGTATCCATCTCAGTGGCTTCAGCCTGGGTGATGAGGCCGTGCTTGGTCAAAATACCGACCATGGCGCGCTTTTCGGCAAGGCCCCAGTCGATATATTCGCCGCTTGTGAACTCAATGCGGGCAACATCCTCAAAATACTCCCTGGACAGCGTCACGGCCAGCGCAACGCCGGACAGCAGCGTCAGCACGATGGCGAAAATGATGGCAACGGAAAGTTTGCTTTTCATGGCAGGCGTTTTCCTTTCTCCGATTTTCATCAGCACAGCCCGGCGGGTCTCCGCCGGCAGTTCGTCGGAAAGGCTGCGCTTGAGCGCTGTGCGGAGCTCCTGTTCAGTCATGAGGCAGCCCTCCTTTTTCAAGTTGCAGTTTCAGGTGTTGACGGGCGCGTTCCAGCCTTCTGTAAACGGTCGCCCGGTTGATGGACAGCGCATGGGCGATGGCGTCGGGGTCCATGTCCTGCCAGTAGTGCAGCAGAAGCACCTCGCGCTCCCGGAGGGGAAGCGCGCCGACCAGCTCCAGCAGCGCGCCGTCGCTGTCGGGCGGTGTCGGCGCGGCGATCTCCGGCAGCTCGTCCAGATCCACCGCACGCGCCACATGCCGGAACCAGCCGGTGCGCATCATATCCCGGCAGCAGTTGACTGCAATGCGGATGAGCCATGCCTTTTCGTTCCCGACGCCGGACAAGCGGCGGATGTGCCGGTATGCCTTGATGAAGGTCTCCTGCACGGCGTCCTGTGCGCGGTGGTAATCGTGCAGCATCATCCTGCAAAGGCTGGACAGCATGCCGCCGTATGTGTCCATCAGGCGGATCAGTTCCTGTTCATCATGGGCATTGCCTGGGCCCGGGGCAGTGCTCATCAGCCTCACCTCCTTACACTAACAAGACGAATCAGAATGGCAAAATGTCGCAAAAATTTTGTGAAGCAACAAAAAAACCAGCATCCGTCCGGATACTGGCTCTGGCGCAGAGTCTGGGATTTGAACCCAGGGTGGGGTATCAGCCCACACACGATTTCCAGTCGTGCGCCTTAGACCACTCAGCCAACTCTGCATCTTCAGTTGTGCGCTGCGGTGGGTCAACCGCAACGATGATTATTATAGCAATGTTGCAGATAAATGTCAAGGGGGAAAATCAGTTTTTTTGCAAATATTTTTGTGCAGAATAATCGCCTGTACACAGCACGGAATCGTTGACCTGCGGGGCAAAATCCTGTACAATGGATAGGAAGATAACGCGGCGAAAGGCGGCGACACAATGGATCTGTTTGACCTGATCGGGCCGGTGATGATCGGCCCCAGTTCCTCCCATACGGCGGGCGCGGCGCGCATTGGCCTCACCACCCGCATGCTCCTGGGGGAGATGCTTACACGCGCAGAGATCGGCCTGCATGGCTCCTTCGCCAAGACCTACCGCGGCCATGGTACGGACCGTGCCATCGTTGGCGGCCTGATGGGCATGAACGTGGATGATGAGCGTCTGCGTGATTCCCTGAGCATTGCCCGGGAAGCGGGGATCACGGTGCATTTCCAGCAGATCAACATCCGCGGCGCCCACCCCAATACCGTCCGGCTGACGGTGACGGGGGAATCCGGGCGGATGCTGGTGGTGGAGGCCGCCTCTGTGGGCGGCGGCAATATTGAGGTGCACCGCATTGACGGCCTGGGCGTCAATTTCACCGGCAAGGAGAATACGCTGATCATCCGCCACGCGGACGTGACCGGCGCTATTGCGGCCATCACCGGTACGCTGGCGAGCAAGAACGTCAACATTGCCAATGTGCAGGGCTATCGCCGTCAGCAGGGCGGCGACGCGATGATCGTCATGGAGCTGGACGGCGTGCCGGACCAGGAGACGCTGGCGGTCATTGAGCAGCTGCCCGGCGTGATGGGCAGCACCTTCCTGGCCCGCCGGAGCGACGTATGCTGAAATGGGCGGAGCTGCTGGATCCGCTGATCGCTCCCAGGGGCGTGAAGTGCCTTTGCTGCGTGGAATGGACCCACGGCGAAGCGCTCTGCCCGGAATGCAGAAGGAGCATGGAGGCCCTGCGGCTGCCCCCGGAGGAGGGGCTGCAGGGGGATGTGCGCTGCGTTTTCCAGTATGACGGCGTGCCCAGAGATCTGGTGCTGCTGCTCAAGGAGGAATGTTGCGCCGATGCGGCAGAGGTGTTGGCGGAGGCGATGGCTGAAGCCCTGAGGGAGATGCAGCTGCCGCAGGACACGGTCCTCACCTGGGTCACGATGCCGCAGACCCGCAGGCGCAGCCGCGGCATCGATCACGGCCGGGAGCTGTGCGAGGCGCTCAGCCGGCGGTGCTCTCTGCCGGTCAGGCAGCTGCTGACGCGAACCGGCCGCATCCGGACCCAGCGCGGCCTCAGCCGGGAAAAACGGCTGCAGAACCTGAACGGTACCTTCCTGTGCGCCGGGAAGCTGGACGCTCCGGTGCTTCTGGTGGATGACGTGTTCACAACGGGCGCCACATCCTCAGCGTGCGCCGAGGTGCTGCTGGCGGCGGGTGCGCCCAGGGTCTATGTCCTCACCGCGACCCGGGCAAGAGGGCCGCAGAGACGATTGATCTTCAGAAAGGCAGATATATATGGATTTTAACCTTCGCGAATGGGTGCAGCTGGCGCGCCAGCATGGTTCTATTGCAAATGCGGCAGTATCCGTCCAGGCGGCGGAAAGCGGCGTGAGCGAAAACAGCGTCCGCACGATGATGCGCCATCATTTGCATTGCATGCAGGAGGCGGTCCGCAACGGCCTGGAGGAGAAGCTGCGCTCCGTTTCCGGGCTGACGGGCGGACAGGCGGCGCTGATGATGAAGTACTATCAGCAGGGGAAGTCCCTGTGCGGCGGCCTCCTTGGCAAAGCGGAGACCTACGCGTTGGCCACCGCGGAATGTAACGCCTGCATGGGCAAGATCGTCGCCGCGCCCACGGCTGGCGCATGCGGCATCCTCCCGGGCGCCATCGTGGCGATGATGGAGGAGCGCGGCGTCACCGAGGAGCAGGCGGTGGATGCCCTGTTTGCGGCGGCCGCGGTGGGGCAGTCCATCGCGACCCAGGCCAGCATCTCCGGTGCGGAGGGCGGCTGTCAGGCGGAGTGCGGCAGTGCGGCTGCCATGGCTGCGGCGGCGCTGACCCATCTGCAGGGCGGCACGGCACAGCAATGCGCCGATGCGGCGGCCTTTGCGCTGATGAACCTCCTGGGTCTGGTCTGCGACCCGGTGGGCGGCCTGGTGGAGGTGCCCTGCGTGTACCGCAACGTGGGCTCCTCCGGCGTTGCGTTTACGGCGGCGGACATGGTGCTCTCCGGCATCTGCTGCCCCATCGACCCGGACGAGGTCATCCAGGCGATGAAGGAGGTCGGCGACGCGCTGCCCGCCAGCCTCCGCGAGACCGGCGAGGGCGGATGCGCAGCCTGCGGGAGCATCTGCGCAAGGTTGAGGATGTGAGCCGATGCAGATCGTGACAGTGACTGAGGAAAATCTCCGGGAAGCTGCCGAAGTCCATGCAGCATCCTGGCGGGAATGGCAGAACAGAGAAATGGTTACGGAACGGTCCTGCTTCAGTATGCAATCAAGCAATGCTGCGAAGCTCCGACGCTGTGGGCGCTGAACACGAACGAGGCTGCACAGCGCCTGTACAGACGGGAAGGATTTGCTGCAACAGGAACCACGAAGGCGCTTTCCGATACGTTATGCGAAATCGAAATGGTCTGTCATAGATAAAACGACCGCCCTGCTTCTTAGACCGAACCAGTAAAAACGGACAATAGACAAAAAGGCCCCCTATGTAGGATA
>X409_Impala__coassemble_396_pt1 | contig 26987 bp, 30 predicted proteins | sample X409_Impala__metabat2_high_PE_002 | metagenome-assembled genome bin X409_Impala
AGTGGCGTAGAGATATGTAGATTTATGGAAATATCCATAAATTGACAAAACCTGCAAACCCTTGATTTTCAAGGGTTTCAGAGACTTCTGGAGGCTTACGGAGACCATGAAAAAGATCCTTCTGATCTGCCACGGCAATATCTGCCGCAGCCCCATGGCGGAGATGATCCTCAAGCACCTGGTGCGCGAAAGGGGCCTCGCGGGCTATGTGATCGATTCTGCGGCGGTCAGCCGGGAGGAGATCGGCAATGGCGTGTATCCCCCGGCCAGGCGGGAACTGGCGGCCCATGGCGTCCGTTGCGATGCGCACCGGGCGAGGCAGATCACCCCGGCGGATTATGACGAGTGGGACTGCCTGATCGGCATGGATATGTCCAATATCACGCGGATGCTGCGGATCTTTGGCGGCGACCCTGATGGGAAGGTGCATCGCCTGCTGGATTTCACCGGCCGCCCTGCGGATGTGGCGGATCCCTGGTATTCCGACCGCTTTGACATTGCGTTTGCGGACATTATGAGGGGCTGTGAGGCGCTTTTGACGCATCTGGAGAATGAGTGACAAGGTGGCCTGCAGCGCCTGCTGCGGGCCTTTTTTGCACGCAAAAAGCGGACAGCCGGTTGCTGTCCGCCGATCGGGTTTCGTTGATTGAAGGGGGAATGCGGCGCGGAAATAAGCTGTGGTGCTGATTATTGATCCGCAATGCCGCTGTTTCCGGGGTGGGAAGGTCAATCTTCGTCGTCCGCTTCCTCGTCGCTGTTGAGCTTCATGGAGGCGATCTCCATCAGCTTGGCTTCGAGTGCCTGATCCTCCACGGGGACGAACTCTTCCAGCTCTTCGCCGGATTCATCCGTCGTGGCCACGATCTTCATCACGTAGCAGGCGATGCCTTCATCCTCAGCATCCGCATCGGTCGCGTCCTCGTCGTTGGAGTCGGTCAGGATGGCGTATTCCTCGCCGTTGTAGAAGAAATAATCAATGATGGAGAACAGGATGGTGTTGCCTTCCTCGTCGGTCATTTCGATCACGTCTTCCATGACGCCCTCTTCCAGACCATCCTGCCCGAAGAATTCTTCGTTGTTCATTGGAGACACCTCTTTCTTGCGAAGCTGCCGCTCGCCGGCGGCTTTTTCTTCCCTTTTGATGGCTTCATTATACACGATGGGGAAGCAAATTACAAGGGGTTTTGCGAAAGTTTTACCCCTTGACTTTGTCATAAATGGGTGATATAATGGACATGTTGAGGGCTTCCGCTAAACGCGGAAGCCCTTTGGCATGCAATCACATCTGTGCCGCTTTGCCGACCTCCACGCCGGGCTTGATCCGCTGTGCGGGCTCGTGCCAGGCGCCCAGGTGGCGGCCGTCCCAGGCCCAGTATTCAATGCCGCCGGCGGTGCGGACGGCGCCGATCTTCCGCATGAGCGCATCAACGGGGAGGCCGCTGTCCACCAGGGCGGCGTCCTTGAGCACGTTGCGGATGCGGCAGAGGAACACCGTACAGCCCTCTTCCTCGTTGGTGGGGATGACCTTGTCCACCTCCAGCTCGAAGGAGAAGGGGCAGTCCGTCAGTACGGGCACATCAAGGACGTGGCCGCGCTCCCATTCAAAGGGGACGTCCATCTTGTCGGCGTCATGGCCGTCGGCGGTGCCGAAATAGTCGGACAGGGCCAGGTTGCTCTCGGTGACCAGATTGGCGGAGAACACGCGGGTGGCCAGGATGCGCTCCTGGGTCTGCTTGGGCCCGCCGATGCAGCACATCACGCCCAGATCGTCAAACCAGCAGTAGCTGAACCAGCAGAACAGCCCGAAATTGGGCGTGCCGTCAGCCTTGAAGGTGCCGTAGGTGAACAGCGTCTGGGGGCAGAAATCGTTGCCAATGGGGACGGAAACCTTGTTACTCATGGTCAGATCCTCCTTGCAAGTTGTTGAGGATGCGGGTCAGATAGCCTTCAAGCTGATGTACCTCCTCCTCGGTGAAGCCAAGATAGTACATTTCGTTCATCCGCTGGGAGATGCGGTCGTAGTCTTTCCGGAGGGACTTGGCTTTGTCGGTCAGGTGGATCAGCAGCGCCCGCCTGTCCGTAGGGGAAGGGCTGCGCCGGATCAGCCCGGATTGCTCCATTCTGTCCAGCATGGAGGTCAGCGTGGTGTTGGCCAGGCTGGTTTGCGCGCTGATCTGGCTGATGGTCAGGCCGTCGCCCTGCCACAGGATATACAGGATCCGCCCCTGCGCCCCGTTGAAGGCGTCAATATCCGCCTGGGCCAGCATGCGGTCAAAGAGCCGCCCGCCCTCCTGCTTGATGCGGGAAATGAGAAATCCGCCCTTGGTATCCATGGTGACCACCTCCGATACTTCTGTATAGAATATTACCATATAGGAATATATTTGTCAACAGGAAAACCGCCTCCGGGAATGAAAAATCGGAGGCGGCTGTCGAAATAACCCTTTCAGTCAGCCTTGCGGCTGCCGGCTCTCCCAAGGGGAGGTTCAGTGCTTGACCGTGGGCGCCTTCTTCTTCAAAGGCTCGGTAGTGCCGTCGGGGCGCTGGATGATGATGCCGTCCAGCATGGCGCGGGTGTTCTCGCGCCACTCGGCGATGTACTGCTGGCGCAGCACGGCCTGCTCGGCGGCCTCGGCCTCGGTCAGGCCTTCGGCCTTCTTCTTGCGGGCCAGCTCGTTGATGCGGTCAATCTGCTTCTTATCCATGATTTACTCCTTGCTGATGGCGCGGCGACGCAGCGCGAAGGCCATGTGCCCGATGATGTACAGATTTGCGGCCATGATGCCGTAGACGAAGAACAGGCGGTGGTCGCCGGTGTCGATGGTGCGCTCGATGAGGAGCATCACCGTTGCCAGCAGGGCTACGGCGGGCACCATGTCGGCGGATCTGGGGCCGTGCTTGCGCCAGGTCAGGAACCAGACGAAGGACGCGATCACCAGCGCCGCAGCCAGCAAGCCGGATACCAGCGTCAGGCTGAAGTAGGGGTTTTCATCGCCGTCAGCAGCGAACTCCTGCACCACGCCGAAGCCGATGCACACCGCTGAGAGCACCCAGGAGACGATGGCCTCCCGCTTGCCGCCGGCACGCCAGCAGCGGATGCTCCACACCACCAGCACGGCTGCGGCCATCACGATAGCCGCCACCTGGTTGATGCGCACGAAGTGGATGACCTTCATGTGGCCGTCGTTGCGGAGGGATTCCAGCACCGTCTGGCAGCAGCCGTAGAGCACCAGGAAGGCGCCCAGCGCATCGCCGTTTGGCGCCTTGTGCTTGCGGAAGTACAGCACCATCGCTGCGCCAATGCCCGCGGCCACGATGGCCTCATAGGCGAAGACGGGGTGCATGCCCTGCGTCAGGTCAGCCATGAAGCTGAAGGCGGAGGACTGCAGGTACTTGCCCCAGCCCAGCTCGCACAGGGGCTCGGCCAGGCGCTCGATGATCAGCGCCAGGGGCATGCCAAAGGCGGCTGCGTCCAGCATGAGGCCCACGGGCTGGCGGCTCCACTTGGCAGCGATCACCGCAGCGAGGATCACGCCGGCCATCGCGCCGGTCATGGAGGCGCCGCCGTCCAGGACGTGCAGCATCAGGGCTGCGTCGCCGATGGTCTCCAGATAATAGGCGAGGTTGGACAGGCAAAAGGTGATCCGGCTGCCGAGGAAGGCGAAGGGGATCGCCAGGACCGAGAAGCGGATGAAGGCGTCATAGCCCGCGCCCTTCTTGTGCAGCACCAGGCAGGAAACTGCCAGCAGCGCCGCCATGGACAGGGCTGCCAGCGCGCCATAGAGGGTGAACATGCTTTACTCCTCCTCGGGCTTGATGGCGGTGGAAATGTAGATGAAGTCGGACACGGTGCGCTCGTTCTTCACGGTCTTGTCGGAGTAGTTCTCGCCGCCGAACCACATCAGGGCGCTGTTGCCGCCATCCAGGTTATAGGCCTGCACGCAGCCCTGCTCGAACATCCACTGGGCAAGCTCGTCGGTGGAGCAGCCATCGCTGTCCTTGCGGCGGCCGTCCACCACCACGAACATGTACTCCTTTTCACCCAGCTGACCGATGGCGCAGCGGGGCTCGGACTTGGACTTGATGTTGTAGCGGTTGCCGTTGTCGATGTAGTACTGGGGGGCTTCCAGCAGCACGCCGTCCTTGATGAGGGCGGGGCCGAAGTTGAAGATGTTGGGGAAGGTGAGGGTCTCGGAGGTCAGCAGGGCCTTGAGCTCCTCGGCGTCGGAGCGCAGGACGATGTGGAAATCGCCGTTGTTGTCGATGAGCAGCATGTCGTACACGGACTTGGGGCTCTTGCGGAACTCCTTGTACTGGCGGACGATGTAGCCGTTCTTGGCGTCGGCAAAGAAGTCGCCGCCGATGGCCACCACGGCGTTGTGGTTCTTGGCCATGGTGGAGATCTTGTTGTTCTTGGTGCCCTTTTCATTGGCCAGGCCGGTGCGCAGCTGGCTGGGGTGGGCGATCTTCACCCGGGCCACGTTGAAGGTGGAATCGCCCACCTTGACGCGCTCCATGGTGACGGTGAGGGACTCATCCTCATAGCCCTGCAGGACGCCGTTTTCTTCGTCTGCGGCGATATAGCAGTCGGGGTTGGGGGCATAGCCGCCGCTGAGGTCAACGGGCAGGGGGCTGATGTTGGCGGAGACGGCTTCCTCGACGGAAATATCAATGGCAGCGTCGAAGCCTTCGGCAAGGGCGCTGGGGATGAGCAGCGCCAGCAGCATCAGGATGGCAAGCAATTTGCGCATGACAGGGGATTCCTCCTCAATAAAACAAATCAATCAAACAGGAAGGCGTACTCGTCGTCCACGCCCTCGTTCATGTGGCTTTGGCGGGCTTCCTCGGTGATGGAAGGGCTGGTCATGCAGGCGGCGAAGGCCACCAGCATGGCGGCGGCCAGCACGGTCAGCAGGATGTTCTTCCAGTTTTTCATTGCTTCTGCTCCTTATCGGGCGCGAAGACCCACTTGTTCTGCACCCGGTAGCTGACCAGGTAGAGCACCACATCCACCACGACGCCCACCAGGCCGATGATCGTGTTGGGGAACTTGAGCCAGTGCATGATGCCGTCCACGCCCAGGGCGGAGATGAGCATGATGAACACCGCCAGGATGATGTAGCGGATGAAGGTCTGGCGGCTCATCTGCTTCTCGAACACATACTTGCTGTTCAGGTAGAAGTTGCAGGGCGCGGAGACGCAGCGGGCCAGCACCTTGGCGAAAAATGCGCCGTGGCTGACGCCGCCGAAGACGAAGTTGCCCAGCAGGGTCAGCAGCACGAAGTCGATCACGAAGGACGCGATGGACGCGCCCATGAACTTCACAAAATTGCCCAGGATGACCTTGTAGATGCGGTAGCTGTCCCGGATGGGGTGGAAGTGGGTGCCTTCGTTCTCGTTTTCGTACACGGTCTCGATGGTGATGGGCACCATGTCGATGCCGGCGCGGGCGCAGGCGATGAGCACCTGCATCTCGTATTCGAAGCGCTCGCCGGGCACGTCGATCATGAACTGCAGATCCTCCCGGCGGAAGGCGCGCAGACCGGTTTGGGTATCGGGCAGCCACTGGCCGTAGAGCAGCTTGAACACGGCGCTGGTGGTCTTGTTGCCAAAGCGGGACTTGGGCGGGATGTTCGGCAGGTTGAAATCGCGGCTGCCCAGGTACATCGCGCGCTTGTCCGCCGTCAGGGCTTCGGCCAGCCTCCAGCAGTCCTCCACCGTGTGCTGACCGTCCGCATCGGCGGTGATGACGCCGGAAGCGTCGGGCATGTGGTCGCGGATGTAGGTGTAGCCGGTTTTGAGGCCGCAGCCCTTGCCGCGGTTGACCTCATGCTTGAGGACGGTCACGCCTTCGATGGCGGCCAGCTCGTCAAAAATGGGCTGATACTTCTCGCTGCTGCCGTCATTGACGATGACTGCCCGGGTGAAGCCGCGCTCCAGCAGCTTGCGGATATAGGCGGGCAAACGGTCATCCGGCTCCAGGGAAGGGATGAGGATGACGGCAGAGGACGGGGTGTACTCCATGTATGTCATTCCTTTCGGGGCGTCTGTTGTGTGATGCCGGTACAACACCGTACCAACCTATATTATACAACAAAATAACGCAGGAAGCAATCGTTTCCCTGCGTTATAAATGTAAATTTGCGGTGAATGTATCAGCTGCGGCACAATTCGGCGAATCTGGCGCCGGTGCATTTCATGAGGGCGTCCACCGCCAGGATGACCTGGCAGCCCCGCACCCCGGCGGACACGCTGATGCGCTCCAGCTTTTGCGCGTCCTGCTGGATGTAGGTGGGGAAGGCTTTCTTCATGCCGATGGGGCTGCAGCCGCCGCGCAGGTAGCCCGTCAGGGGGAGAAGGTCCTTCTGGGGCAGCATGGCCACGGATTTGTTCCCCGTCGCCCGGGCCACGGCCTTCAGGTCCAGCTCCATCTCCACCGGGATCACGCACACCAGGTACTGGGACTTGCTGCCCACGGGGCTGTGGTCCCCGGTGAGGACGAGGGTCTTGTAGATCATCTCGGCGGGCAGGTTCACTTTGTCTGCGACCAGCTTGCCGTCAAAATTTTCGTCGGACACGTCGTATTCGCGGGTCTCGTAGGGGATCTTGTGCGCATCCAGCTGGCGCAGGACATTGGTTTTGATCGCTTTGGCCATGGGGATCGCCTCCGGAGTGTATTCCTGCATATTGTAACATGTTTTGCCCAGGGGCGCAAGCGGCGCGTTTTTCATTGACATCTACCGCATAATGCAGTAAAATAGTTAAGATAATACCGCTGAGGAGGGATGCTCCCATGGCATCTGACAACAAGAATCTGGAATCCCAGCGCCGGGAAGAAAACGGCGTTGTGTATTTTGACCGCGGCCGCCGCGATGGCCGCGACGGCAAGCAGTACGACCGCTTTGCCATCCAGACCCACTTCGTCGAGGTGGGCGAGGACGCCTCCGCCCTGCTGGAGAAGTACGTCCGCCCCCTGTACCAGGAGGGCGACTGCGTGGCCATCACCGCCAAGGTCATGGCCATGTGCACCGGCAACGTCAAGAAGATGGAGGACATGAAGCTGGGCTTCTTCGCCAAGCTGATGGCCCGCTTTGCCGGCATCAACTCCACCGGCGTGGGCATGCACGAGCCCTACAAGCTCCAGCTGGTCATCGACATGGTGGGCCTGCCCCGCGTGCTGTTTGCGGGCTTTGTCAGCGCCATCACCCGGCCCTTTGGCATCAAGGGATTGTTCTACAAGATCTGCGGCCATGGCGTTGCGGGTATCGACGGCTTCTACTTCCGCTCCTCCTTCGAGCGCTACAAGACCCTGGCGCTCATTAACCCGGAGAACCCCGTGGAGCTCTCCAATGAGATGACCGCCAACACCGGCATCCCCGTGGTCATCATGGACGCCAACGACATCGACCAGAACCAGCTGGGCAAGTGCGATTCCTTCCCCCTGACCGACGACCAGATCCAGGACGCCCTGAAGGACAACCCCTGCGGCCAGGGCGATGAGATGACCCCCATCATCCTGATCCGGCCCTTGAAGTGAGGTCGCAGATGAAAAAACTCCTCTCCCTGCTTGCTGCGCTGATGATGGTGCTTCCTGCGGCCCTCGCGGAGGAGGCCGCTGCGCCTCTGCTGGAGGTGCACCAGATGGCCATTGGCTATGCGGATGGCTATTTCATCCGCGCGGGCGATATTGAGATCATGATCGACGGCGGCAAGCCCATTCCCTTTGCAAAAAATGACGACGTGATGAACACCCTCGCCGCCCTTGGCGCCACGGAGCTGGACATGTACATCGTCACCCACTGGCACCTGGATCATTGCGAAAACGTCAATGTGGTGCTGGAGAAATACGGCACCCCGGAGACGGTGGTGTATTCCCCGTCGGAGAAAGTGCCGGAGAAGATCAACGACGGCAAGAAGCTGGACCGCTACCTGTACATCGCGCCGCTGGTCACGGGCGAATACAGGCAGATGAAGCAGGGCGACGTGATCAACATCGGCCCGCTGACCATCACCTGCGTCGGCCCGGGCACCGTGAAGCAGGAGGGCAAGGTCAACGGCGACTCGCTGAACTTTGTCCTGCAGTATGGTGCGCGCCGCATCCTCTTCACCGGCGATTACACCCGCACGCAGGATATCCAGGCATACGAGGAGATCTGCAGCCAGGTGGACGTGCTCAAGTTCCCCCATCATGGCGGCGAGCCCTTCGAGATCAAGCCCAACGCGGTGCGCATCGTTGCGCCCACCTATGTGCTGATGCCCAGCAACCTGAATAATTACAAGGTGTTTTGTTATTTCAGGGACAACGGCGTGCCGGTCCTGCGGGAAAATGTGCTGAGCCAGCGGGAGGGCCACATCGTCATCCTGACCGACGGCGGCGACCTCCTGGAGGTCCGCACCCAGCAGGATCCTGCGGATTATGCCCCGAAGGGGGAATGATGCATATAAAAAAGCGGCCTGAAATCAGGTCGCTTTTTGCGTGCTTGCTTATTCCTGCACCTTCGTCAGGGCCTGGGAGACATAGCCGACCTTGCCCTCCACATCCACCATGTACCAGATGCCGTTCTCGCCCAGGAAGGGGAAGGTGGCGCCCTCTTTGGCGACGCACAGCACGGCACTGTCCTGGCTGGGGGCGCTGCGGATGTTCACGCCGGCGTGGGTGACGATCAGCGTGCTGCCGGTCGCCTTGGGGTAGATGACGCCTGCCTCTCGCAGCGTGGCGGCAATGCGGAGCAGCTCCGCCTCCGCATCGGCGATGGAGAGGCTGCTGTCCTTCACGCGCATTTCAAACACATAGCCCTCGCCGCGGCTCTCGTTGTACAGCGTCAGCAGAAGGCGGCCGGCGGCGTCGCTGCCCAGTACGAAATCCCGGAAATCCCCCTCGGGGCGGATGGTGCGCCCCTGGAAAGCATAGGCATTGTAGCCGCAGAGCAGCTCAAACAGGCCGTGGGGACGGTCAACGCTGGCGTCGATCCGGTGGCGCTCGTCGGAGGGGAAGTCGTACAGGGAGATCAGCAGGCTGTACTGCTCATTCTCGCCCTGGATGATGATGGGCTTGAGGATGTGGCCGATACAGGTGTAATCCGCCCGCTCATAGACGTCGGGGTCGGGGGAGAGGCTGGCGGGCAGATCAATGGTGAACAGCGGCGTTTCGATGTGCCGGACGTCCTCCGCGGCGGCGAAGGGCAGCGTCAGCAGCAGCGCCAGGGTGAGGATGACAAGCTTGCGCATAGGCGCCTCCTGTATGCAGAAAGGATGGGAGCCGCATCAGGGTGCGGCGTCCGGGATGACCAGGCTGTCAAAGAATGCCCGGCCCATTTCGGTATCCACCGCGCTGATGGTGTACACGCCGTCCAGGGTGAAGATGGCCAGCACGCGGGTGGCAACGGGGCCGTAGCCCTCCGGGTAGCGGGAATCGGTCTCCAGGGCCTCAAAGGCGTACATACCCTGGGCGACCTTGCGCACCTCGTACTGGCTGACGAGGCCCTCCGATTGCATGGACATGGCGGTGTTCTCCGCCAGCGCGGCCAGCAGCGCATCCTCATCCATATTGGCGGAGAGCATGTAGCGCAGATCGGCCTGCATGTGCTCCAGGGCGATGTAGCCGTAATCGCGGGTGAAGCCCTCGTAGAGCCAGTAGCCGGTATCCAGGGTGGCGAGGGGCTCCTCGGGGAAGGTGAGCTGCACCCGGCCGGCGGAGACGGTGTGGGGATCATCCTGCAGGAAGGCGGCGGCCTTTTCCGTGGAGAGGGGGCGCATGTCGCTGAGGGCGGCCAGATTGGCCTCGTCCGCCTGCACCATCATCACCACGGCCAGATTGCCGTCCAGGAAGCCGCGGCCACGGTATTCCACATCGGGGGCATCGGGGTAGGTGTAGCCGAATTGAAGCTCCACGAAGGTGCGATTGCCGGCTTGGGCCAGGATCGGCTGCACATCATCGGTCACATTGCCGGAGTGGATGGCCAGGTAGAAGGTGATCATGTTCATCAGCGCATTGAGCTGGTACTGGACCTCCTCCTCGCCGGGGCGGTCCTCCCGCATCCACTCGAGGGCGGGGGTCAGGTCGGCGATATGCACCTGATATTCGCCGCCCATCGCGCCGGAGCCCACCAGCTGGAGCTTGTCGAGCCAGGCGCAGTAGGTGTTGCCCAGCTCGCGGGCGGGCAGATCCTCCTCATGGATGATCTGCGGATAGCCGGGCAGCGCAAAGGAGATCTGCCCCGCCTGGCAGCGGAAGAACTCGTCCACCAGGGCCTCCTCCGCAAAGGCGGACAGGCAGCCCAGGCACATCAGCAGGGCCAGCAGCAGGGACGTCAGCTTTCTCATAGGGCGCGCCTCCTTATTCGGTCTCGGTGGTCAGGCGGGTGAAGAGCTGCCGCTGCACCGGGTAGACCACCAGCTGGAACCACTCCGGGTGCTCGCGGATGATGAGCTTCCACAATTCGGCCTCCGTGGGCAGATCGCCCCGCTGGTTGAGGAAGGTGAGGCAGCGGGCCTCCATCTCCCGGGCCAGGGTAAGGATCAGCCTGTCCGGCACGACGAACATGGTCGGGTCGGGCTCGCCGTTCACCATGGCGATCATGATCTTGTCCGTGCATACCTGCTGGAAGCGGAAGGCCGTGCCCGCATAGAGGGGGAACTGCACGCAATCCGCGTCCAGCCAGATGTAGTGGCTGTGGGTCAGCTCCCTGTCACGGGCCCTGGCCAGGATCGTCGCCTTGGAGAGCTGCTGCAGCAGCTGGGGCGCGTCCACCGGCAGATCCATCATGTAGCGGGGCTTGAACTCCATCACATTGGGCAGGAAATCGGTGATGCGGCGCAGCAGCGTGGGGGCGGCGTAGGCCAGCAGGGGCAGGTTGCGCAGCTCCGTCAGGCGCTTGAGCCAGCGCAGCGTCTCCTCGGGCATATCCGGGGTGTACAGGGTCACGCACAGGGGCTGGGGAGCCTTCCCGGCGGCTTGACGGCGCTGCTGCTGCCACAGGCGCAGCTTCTCCTGCAGCCTCACCTGCAGCGGCACCTTCAGGCGGAAATTCAGCTCCTCGTTCACCATGCCGCGGCGGCTCTGGGCGCTGAGGCTGCCGGTGCGGAAGTCCACGCCGAAGACCTGCGCGAAGTCCTCGCACGGGGGATGCTCAGGGCTGACGCGGCAGGGCTGCACGGGAACGTCCCACACCAGGCGGATGACGGGCTGGGGCAGCGTGTAGAGCTGCCAGCCGGCCTCAAAGGCCCGCAGGAACAGGGGGGCGTCGCCCTCTTCGGCCATCTGGCGGAAGAAGCCCGCCGGGGCAAAGGCGAAATCCGGGTGGAGGAAGGGGCCGCGCTCCAGGCCGGTGGTGTACTTCAACGGCATGCCGTGGCGGAAGGTGATCTCACCATCCACCGTGAAGGCATCCGCACCCACGGGGCATACGGCGTCGTAGGGGTCCTCGCGCACGGGCAGGCAGCCGGTGAGGACGTTGGCGCCCTTGTCGGTCTCAGGGCAGCGGCGCAGGGCCTTGAGCAGAGCCTTGTCCCACCCGGCGGTGAAGCGCATGGCGGGGTGGGCCATCAGCACATGGCTCTCGCCCTGCCACAATGCCGGCATGGAACGCCAGGCGTCCGCTTCCGGGCAGAGGAACTGGATATTGCCCAGGGCCGCCATCAGGGCCTGGGATTCTTCGTCCGGCTCGTTTTCCAGCGTCACGCCGAAGGACAGCGCGGCGGGGTCAGCGGCATTCTCCCGGGCGGAGTACAGCGCGGTCTGCGCGTCCAGGAAATCCACGGCGGACATGAGGATAAGGATGCGATCCATCGGGTCGTCCTCCTTGATTGGTCATATATCGTAGGGGAGGGTCTTGCCCCTCCCGCAGCCGTTGGTTACTTGATAAAGCGGCGCGCCGCCAGGGACACGAAGTAGCACGCTGCGGCGTACAGCACGATGGCTGCGCCGGCGGAGGTATCCCAGGCGTAGGCGCTGAGCAGGCCGCTGACGCCGCTGAACAGCGCGATGCCGACGCTCCACACCGCGTGGCTGCGGCTGGAACGGGCCAGGTTGCGCCCTGCGGCGGCAGGGAGGATCAGCAGCGCGTTGATGAGCATCACGCCCACCCACTTGATGGCCAGCATGACCGCCACGGCCACCAGCACCACAAAGAGGCACTCCACCGCGCGGGTGCGTACGCCGCGGGTGCGGGCCAGGGACGCATTGACCGAGCCCAGCAGCAGGTGGTTGTACATCACGGCCCACAGGGCCACTCCGGCGATCAGCGCGATGAGCAGATAGAGCAGGTCATTCGGGGTGACGGCCAGCACATCGCCCACCAGGAGGGTCGAGTACTTGGCAAAGCCGCCGCCGCGGGAGAGGATCAGCAATCCCGCCGAGCTGGAGGTGGACGAGAACACGCTGATGACCGTATCGGTGGAGGCGGCGCCGGTCTGCTTGATGCGGCTGATCAGCAGCGCCCAGATAACGCCAAAGACCAGCATCGCCAGCAGATCGCTGGAAACGCCCAGCACGATGCCCAGGCCGATGCCGGTCAGCGCGCTGTGGCCCAGGGCGTCGGAGAAGAAGGCCATCTGCTGGTTGACGGCCATCGTGCCCAGCAAGCCCAGCAGGGGCGTGAGCAGCAGAATGGCCAGGAAGGCGTTCTTCATGAAGGTGAAGGACAGCGCCTCCATGGGCAGCAGGGTATCGATCAGGTTGTAGATGAGATCCATCATGCCTCGCCTCCTTCCTGATTGTCGGCGGAAACGCGGGGCGTCCAGCGCTCCACGCCGTGGTGGCGGGCGGAGGTCAGGTTGCGCGCGCCCACGCCGAAGGCCTTCTGGAACTCAGGGGAGGCGTACACATAGTCCGGGGTGCCCTGCACCTGCACGGTCTTGTCCAGCAGCACGACGTGGTCGGCGTACTGGCGCACCAGATTCAGGTCATGGCTCACCAGGAGGATGGCCATGTGGTGCTGCTCCTTGAGGCGGGTGACGGTATCCAGGAACATTTTCAGGCCGTTCTGGTCCACGCCGGAGACGGGCTCGTCCAGCACCAGCAGGTCGGGGGCGGGGGAGATGGCCAGGGCCAGCAGCACCCGCTGCAATTCGCCGCCGGAGCAGCGGCCCAGCGGGCGCCCCAGCAGCTCTTCGGCGCTGACGTCCCGGAGGGCCGCGCGGACCTTCTCACGGGTGCGGCGGCTCACGCCCGTCCACACCGGGCGGCGGGTGAAGGCGGCAGCCATGAAGTCCTCCACGGTGACGGGCATTTCCTTGTCAAAATCCAGGTGCTGGGGGACGTAGCCGGTGCGCAGCCGGGGGATATTCCGCCCATGGTCATCCACATGGCGGATGGCGCCGCCGTGGGGCAGCTCCCCCAGCAGGGCGCGGATGAGTGTGGTCTTGCCGGCGCCGTTCTGGCCGATGAGCACGGTCAGCTGGCCGCAGTGGATGTGCATGGACACATCCTGCAAAAGGGTCTGGCCGCCGCGCACGACATGGACCTTGTCCAGCGCGATGCGGCACAGGGAACAAACTTGATTGGGCATGCGTGCCTCCAGGGTGCTTCGTCAAAAATGGGTATAATCCTACAAATACATTATACCACGTCCGTCAAGGGTTTTGCAGCGGAAAAAGAAGGAATCGGCGGACTTTTCGCGTATATATTCAGGTGAGAAAACATCCGGCACAGCCGGTTATGAGGAGGAACTGCACATGATCGCACTGGCGAGCGACCACACCGGTATTGAAATGAAGAAGGAGATCATGAAGCTGCTGGACGAAATGGGCCTTGAATGGAAGGATTTCGGCACCAACGAGCCTGTCTCCTGCGACTACCCCATCTACGGCTACCGCGCGGCTAAGGCTGTTGCCGATGGCGAGTGCGACCGGGGCATCCTCATCTGCGGCACGGGCATCGGCATCGGCATCGCGGCCAGCAAGGTCAAGGGCATCCGCGTGTGCACCTGCTCGGACGTCTATTCCGCCGAGCTGAGCAAGCGCCACAACAATTCCCAGATCCTGACCATGGGCGCCCGCGTGGTGGGCGTTGACCTGGCCAAGATGATCGCGACCCACTGGCTGACCGCCGAGTTCGAGGGCGGCCGCCACCAGCGCCGGGTGGATATGATCACCGCCATTGAGAACGGCGAAGTGCTGTAATTGCACATATAACGGCTCTCCCTTCAGGGAGAGCCGTTTCGTTTGTCACGGTGTGCCGATGACGCTGATGATGGCGTCCATCATCTCCTGCAGGGGGGCGGCGGAGATGGCGGGGGCGTCGGCGTCCTGGATATTCAGCCAGGCGTAGCTGCGGCTTTCCTCGATGAGGAAGTTGAGGTTCAGCGGGCTCCAGGGCAGAACAACGTCCCAGAAGTCCGAATAGTTGCTGCGATAGTAATGGCCGCTGACCCGCAGGGACGCGGACGGTTCCGCCAGCGCAGACCCAGCGTCCGGATTATAGAGGATGTTGGCATATTCGTAGTCGGGATTGCCGATGTAGTTCACAAAGACTGTATCATCCTCCCGGACCTCCACACCAAACAGCTCGGAATGCGCGGCCAGCTCGTCCGTGTGCTGGAGGATGTGCAGCAGCATCTCCTTGCTGGGGGCGCAGTCGGAGATGTCGATCTTGCCGTAGCAAAGGCGGTCATACCAAACCTTCACGCCCACACAGACCAGCACAACGACAGCCAGGACGATCAGTCATCTTGGGATTTTCCGCATACGCACACGCTCCTTCCGCATGCTCCCATGATAGCAGATTTCCCCAAACACGAAAAGCGAACACCGCCGAACAAATTGTAACAATTCCAAACAAAAAGCACCCGCCTCTCAACGGGTGCCAAAGCTGCACAAACTCAATTACGAATTACGCATTAAGCATTATGAATTCCTGATTCAGCTGTTGGGCAGCAGGCTCAGGATCTCCTTGATCGACATGCACAGCGCATCCGCTTCCTTGCTGCGGCTGTTTTCCAGGATGGAGCGTGCCGTGGCCTGCATGGCCGGGAAGGCGCTGCGGATGAGGTGGTTGGCGTGGATGACCACATTCACGCCGTGGGCGGCCAGTTCGGCCTCGGTGGCGGTGTTGTAGGTGGTGGGCACCACGATGATGGGCGTCTTGGGGTCCGCCTGGCGGAAGGCGTCGCAGAAGGCGTAGACCTCGTCCGGGGTCTTCGATTTGGAGTGGATCATCACGCCGTCGGCGCCGGCCTTGACGTAGGCGTGGCAGCGGGTGAGGGCGTCTTCCAGGCCCTGCTCCAGAATGAGGCTCTCGCAGCGGGCGATGATCATGAAATCGCGGGTCTTCTGGGCATTCTTGCCGGCGGCGATCTTGTGGCAGAAGTCCTCGATGGTGTCCTGCATCTGGCCCACGCCGGCGCCGAAGAGGCTGTTCTTCTTCAGGCCCTTCTTGTCCTCGATGATGATGGCGGAGATGCCCATGCGCTCCAGGGTCTGCACGTTGTAGACGAAGTGCTCGATCTGTCCGCCGGTGTCGCCATCCAGGATGATGGGCTTGGTGGTGACCTCCATGATCTCCTCAAGGGTCTTGAGGCGGCTGGTCATGTCCACCAGCTCGATGTCCGGCTTGCCCTTGGCGGTGGAGTCGCACAGGCTCGATACCCACATGGCGTCGAACTGCCTGCGGCCCTCGGCGGTGTCCACGGCGGTCTTCTCCACGATGAGGCCGGTGATGCCGTTGTGGGCCTCGCAGACGCTCAGGCAGGGCTTGTAGGCCATCAGCTTGCGCAGGCGGCTGCGGCGGGTCTCCGGCAGGGAGAGGAGGGAATCCAGGCTGGACAGCGCCTCCTCGGTGGGGGTGTGGGTGTAGGGGAACTCGACGAGCTCGCCGCCCCACTGCTTCAGCGTTTCGATGACGCGTTGACGGATGTTGGCCTGGTAGCCCACCAGCCAGTCGTCGCCATGGACGACGATATCGGGCCTGAGTTGATTGAGCACATCGGTGTAGTCCAGGCTTTCCTGCACCACCACGCGGCGGACGTACTTGAGGCTGTCAAACATGGCGATGCGCTCGTCCAGGGGGATGAGCGGATAGTGCTTGTAGCTGGCGACGACCTCGTCCGTCAGGATGCCGACGGTCACCTCGCCCAGGTCAGCGGCCTTTTTGAGGATGGACAGGTGGCCGTTGTGGATGATATCGGTGGAGAAGCAAATGTAGACCTGCTTCATTTCAGCACCTCCTGTGCAAAACGCTTGCTGACGTATTCCTTGTCCTGCTGATTGTCGATCTCCGCGCAGAGCAGGCCCTGCACATCCAGGGGGCAGACCGGGATCTCCTGCCAGGCGGCGTTGAAGGCGTTCTCCGCATAGACGCGGTCGTTGCCCGCTTCGACGAAGCGCTCGATCTCCTGCATCCACCGGTCAAAATCCCTGGCCAGGAAGCGGTAGGCGGGCTGCAGCTCGACACAGTCATCGCCGAACACATTCACGCCGACCTCCGTCAGCCGCCCGTCCCGGATGCGGCCCTTGAAGTCCTTCTCCGGCAGGGGCAGGGTGGTATCCACCGTCACGCAGGACACGGGTGAGGCCGTCAGTCGCTCCATGACCTTCGGGTGCATCACCAGGTCGCCGTGGAGGGACAGCACGTCCTGCCCTTTGAGCAGCTCGCGGGCCAGGTACATGCTGTAAATGTAGTTGGTCTCCCGGTAGCGGGGGTTGTGCACGAAATGGAAGCGGATGGGCGTATCCAGCGAGCGGAGATAATCCTCCAGCATGCCGCTGAGATGCCCGGTGGTGACCACGGCCTCGGTGACGCCGGCGCGCTCCAGCAGCTTCACCTGCCAGGAGATGATGGTGTGCGGATAATCGAGGTCGGACGCATGTCCGACTAGCGACTGCGATTCCTTGGAATCGCCGAGCGTAGCCAGCGACGGAGCTTGACTCCGTTGATGGCCGAGCACGGTCATACACTTGGGGTGTTCGCGGGTCTCGTCGCCCATGCGGGAGCCCAGGCCGGAATTGAGCAATAATGCGATCATATCAGCTCTCCTGAATGAATTTCATCAGGGCGTCCCGGTTCTGCCGGGGCGTGGTGGTGGGGCGGCCCAGATCATCGCGGGCGCCCACGGCGCACATCACCTCGATGAAGGCCAGTTCGCCCGCCGTCATGGCCGCCTCCGCCGCCTGGTACAGCTCCATCTCATTGGCTGCGCGGGAGACGTGGCGGTATCCGGCGGACATCGCCAGGCCGGTCAGGTTCAGCGCGCCCTCGCACACGGGCATGCCGCCGACGGTCTCATGGGCGGCGTTGTTGATGACCACATGCACCAGATTGGCGGGCTTCTTCTGCCCCAGGACGGCCATGGCGCCCAGGTGCATCAGGGCGGCGCCGTCGCCGTCCAGGCACCAGACGCGGCGGTCCGGCTGCGAAAGCGCAATGCCCAGGGCGATCATGCTGGCGTGGCCCATGCTGCCCACGGTGAGGAAGTCCCGGTCGTGGCCCTCGCCCATCGCTTCGCGCAGCTCGAACAGCTCGCGGCTCAGCTTGCCGGTGGTGGAGACGAACACGTCCCGCTTGCCGGCCAGCCGGGCGATGACGCCCACGGCCTCCTCGCGGGTCATGGCGTTGCTGTTGCCATACTTGGGCTTCATGGAGCAGGAAAGTCCGCCCTTGCGAACCACGATGGCGGCGGTGCGGCCTGCATCCAGGTGGGCGCGGAGCTCCGCGAAGGCCGCGTCGAAGTCAGCCTCCGTCATGGCCTTGTCCAGCACCATATAGGGCACGTCCAGCAGCTCCAGCTGGCTGAGGGTGACCTGCCCCTGCATCACATGCTGCGGTTCATCCTTCACGCCGGGCTCGCCGCGCCAGCCCACCACCAGCAGGCAGGGCAGGCCATACACCTGGCCGTCCATCAGGGAGGCGATGGGGTTGACGGCGTTGCCCAGCCCGGAATTCTGCATATAGCACAGGCCCGGACGGCCGGTGGCCAGATAATGCCCGGCGCACAGGGCGATGGCATTGCCCTCGTTGGCGGCGACGATATGCTGCTTGCCCGCCACGCCATAGGTGGCGAAGAGCGTGTCGCACAATCCCTTGAGCTGGGAATCCGGCACGCCGGTGAAGAAATCGATGCCAGCCTTTTCGCAGGCGGAGAGAAGATGCTGCGCGTCCATAAGGGGTCTCCTTGCGTTTATTCCCCTCATTATAGCACGTTTTGCATTAACGGGCAAGGGGCTGGGGGCGGTTTGATGGCGCACCAAAAGAGCCGCCGTGCATGCACACAGCGGCTGTGATACTCATACGCCCATCTGCTTGCGGATGGCGGCCAGCACCTCCGCGTGGGCAGGGTTGTGCAGATTTTCCTGACGGCGGTAGTCGGGCTTGCTCCAGTAGGCGTCCATGCCGTGCTGGATGCACTCGTACACCTCGAGCATGGAGACGTCCAGGCCCCAGCCGATGCCGTTGTTGAGGAAGCTGCGGCTCCCCAGGGCTTTGTCGCCGGGCAGCTCCCGGTAGATACGGCCCTGCTGGTATTTGATCTTGCGCTCGCGGACGTCATGGGATCTGCCGTACATGATGGGGCAGCGCGCATCGCGGTCCTCGGGAATGGGCGCGTGACCCACGATCTCGAATTCGCCGAAGTGCAGCACGTTATCCATGATGTTCTGGGCGGGCATGGTGTCCTGGGCCAGGATGGTCCCGATGGGAAGGTTGGGGTCGCGGGTGATGATCTTGAACAACTCGATGGCCAGGGGCGGGCCCATCAGGCAATCGAAGAAGGGGATATTCTGCTTGCGCATCAGCCGGTAATCCAGCAGGATGCGTCCATAGCCCCAGATGCCCCGCGTCCAGCGGAAGCGGAACACGTCGCCCTCCTGCAGCTTCACCCGCTGGGTCTTGCGCTGGGTGAAGGCTGCGACGTCCGCCAGGTCCGCTTCCGTGGTGTTTTCGCACCACCAGGCGCACCAGTGGGGCAGGTCATCGATGCCGCCGATCTCATCGCCGGCTATCCAGGATCGGTAATAGTTCATGTTGGCGGCACTGTACACGCTGACGCTGCCGTAGTCATCCTTGAAATACCGGCTGTATGACAGGCACATGCCCACGGGGCTGCGCTTGCAGATGGTGGCGGCGGAGAGCTTGATGGGCTTCGCGGCGCGCTTGGGCACGATGTACAGGTGATCCGGGGTGAGCGTCTCGTCCAGGGCGTGCTCAACATGCTTGGTATCGCCGTGGCAGACAATGTAGCGCACATGCTCGCCATCCAGGTAGATGACGGTGTCGAAGTCGTCATAATGGCTGCGGGGGAGCTGGATCCGCTCCCAGCTCTCGTCCACCGGCGCGATGCCGAAGCACGGACGCTGCTCGTTGGTCAGTTCCCAGTATGTGCTCACAAATAAGCCTCCTTTCACAAAGAGCCGCCGTGCATGCACACAGCGGCCCGATGGTGTTTACTTTGTTGCCGGCCAGGCGAGGGGGTATTCGTCCACGGCGTAGTTCAGCTTGCGGCCGTGCTCCTCCAGGGTGCCCAGGATGGCGTCGATGGTGGACTCCTTCGTCAGCACGGTGGGGATGAAGTCGTTCTTGTCCGCGCGGGAGGAAATGCGGATGGGGATGATGATGAAGCCTTCGTTGGTGATCTCCTGCTCTGCGCCCTCGCCGCGGATGCGGAAGCGGGTCTGGAACAGGTAGGAGGTCATGTCGCTGGGCTTGGAGTTGCCCGCGAAGCAGAAATTGGCCAGGCTGTAACAGATGTACACGCCGTTGTAGTACTCAATGGGCTGGATGCGGTGGCTGTGGTGGCCCAGCACCAGGTCGGCGCCGGAATCCACGGCCAGGCGGCCCATCTTGATCTGATTGTCGGTGGGGTAGTACATCAGCTCGTTGCCCCAGTGGAAGTTGACGATCACGATGGGATACTGGGCCTTGGCGGCCTGGATATCCGCCGGGACGGTATCCCACAGCTGGTCATAGCGGTCGATGCACAGGTAGGAGAGCATGGCGATCTGAATGCCCTTGACCTCGATCACGCCGATCTCGCCGCCGCCGGACCACACCACGCCCGCGTTGGACAGGTGGGTCTGGGTCTCGATGTAGGCGTCCTCGCCGTGGTCCATGGTGTGATTGTTCTCCAGGGCGACGGCCTCCACGCCGTTTTCCGTCAGCATATTGACGTACTCCGGCGGGGCGGAGAAGAGGAACTGGTTGTTCTTCTTGGAGGAGGGCACATAGGTGCTCTCGGTCAGGGTGCCCTCAAAGTTGACGATGGTCAGATCGTCCGCCAGGAGAATGTCGCGGATGTTCTTCATCGCAAACTGGTAATCGCCGCCGTGCTTTTTCAGCTCCGTGTCCCAGATGTTGGAGGACTTGCGGGAGTCTCCGCCGACGGTGAAATCGCCGGTGGCGGTGATGGTGATGAGGATGGAGCCGTCCTCCTCGTAGATGCTTTCCACGGCGGGGGCGTCCACATCGACGGCGTCGTCCACATTGATGAAAATATCCGCCGCGAAGGAGGGATCGACCTCCGTCAGCGCGCCCTCCAGCGTCCAGTCGTCCTCCTCCGCGGTGGCGGGGCAGACAAGGAGCAGCAGCGCGCTCAGCAGCAACAGAATCTTACGCATGGTTTTCCTCCAGGGGGGATCATTTGAGGCTCTTGACAAAGGCTTCCATGCGCTCCAGGGCGATGGAGAGCTTGTCGATCGAGGTGGCGTAGGAGCAGCGGATGTGGCCCTCGCCGGAGGCGCCGAAGGCGGTGCCCGGCACGCAGGCGATCTTGTGCTCCAGCAGCAGGCGGTTGCAGAATTCCTCGCTCGTCAGCCCGGTGGACTTGATGGACGGGAACACATAGAACGCGCCGCGGGGCTCGAAGCAGTCAAGGCCCATCGCGCGGAAGCCCTCCACCATCAGCCGGCGGCGGCGGTCGTAGCTCTCGCGCATTTTGCGCACGTCCTCATAATCGTTGAGGCGGCCGCTTTGAAGCGCCTCCAGCGCGGCGACCTGGCCCATCCTGCTGGCGCACATGATGCCGTACTGGTGGATCTTGAGCATCACGGAGAGGATCGGCTCCGGGCCGCAGGCAAAGCCCACGCGCCAGCCGGTCATCGCAAAGGCCTTGGAGAAGCCGTTGAGGGTGATGGTGTACTCCCACATGCCGGGGAGGGACGCGAAGGACACATGCTGCCGCCCGCCGTAGGTGAGCTCGGCGTAGATCTCATCGTTGAGCACCATGATCTGCTTTTCCCGGATGACCTGGGCGATGGCCTCAAGGTCCTCCTTCTCCATGATGCCGCCGGTGGGGTTGTTGGGGTAGGGCAGGATGAGGCACTTCGTCCTGGGGGTGATGGCGGCACGCAGGGCGTCGGGGGTGAGGCGGAACTCATCCTCCGCGCGGGTCCGGATGCCCACGGGGGTGCCGCCGGCGAACACCACGCTGGGGGAGTAGCTGACGTAGCTGGGCTCGGGCACCAGCACCTCGTCGCCGGGGCCGATCATGGCGCGCAGGGCGATGTCGATGGCCTCGGAGGCGCCCACGGTCACCATGATCTCCGTCTTCGGGTCATATTTGACCTGGAAGCGGTGCTCCATGTACCAGGCGATCTCCTCCAGCAGCTGGGGCAGGCCCCGGTTGCCGGTGTACTGGGTCTCGCCGTCGATGATGGAATTGATGGCGGCGTTGCGGATGTGGTAGGGGGTGACGAAATCCGGCTCGCCCACGCCCAGGGAGATGGCGTCCTTCATCGTGGCGGCGATGTCAAAGAACCGGCGGATGCCGCTGGGGGGCACCGCAGCCACGGAGGGGTTGATAAACTGATCGTACATCACGGGGAGATCACCAGCCTGTTATCAGCTTTTTCCCCCTCGAAGACGATGCCGTCCTCCTTGTAGCGCTTGAGGACGAAGCAGGTCTGGGTGCCGGTGACCTGCTCCAGGGCGCTGAGCTTGGAGGACACGAACAGCGCCAGCTCCTTGAGGTTGCGGCCTTCCACCAGCACCAGCAGGTCATAGCCGCCCGACATCAGGTAAACGCTCTTGACCTCCTCAAACCGGTAAATGCGGCCGGCCACCTCGTCAAAGCCCTTGTCCCGCTGGGGGGTGACGTTGACCTGGATCATGGCCTCCACGCGCTCGCGGTCGGTCTTGTCCCAGTTGATGGTGGGGGCGTAGTGCAGGATGATGCGCTCCTCCTCCAGGCGGTCGATGGTCTCGGCCACCGTTTCGGTGGTGGAGCCCAGCATCACAGCCAGCTTCTCCAGGGGGAGGCGGCAATCTTCACGGAGCAGATCCAGCAGCTCCATTTCAAACTTCGTCATTGAAAATCAGTCCCTTCTAAAGAGGAATGTAACGATATTATTCTACATCATGGGGGGACGCTGTGCAAGTTTTTCTTGTGCTCACTCAATGAACATCGCATCCCCGAAGGAGAAGAAGCGGTACTTCTCCTCCACGGCCTCGCGGTAGACGTCCAGGGCGGTTTCCCGGCCCATGAAGGTGCTCACCAGCATCAGCAGGGTGGATTGGGGCAGGTGGAAGTTGGTGATGAGGGCGTCCACCGCCTTGATCTTCTTGCCGGGGTAGATGAAGATGGCGGTGTCTCCCGCGCCGGGGTGGATGACGCCGTCCTCGGTGGCGACGGTCTCCAGCGTGCGGACGCTGGTCGTGCCCACGCAGATGATGCGCCCGCCCTTCTGGCGGATGGCGTTCAGCGTGTCGGCAGCCTCCTGCGTCACCTGGTAATACTCGCTGTGCATGACATGGGTATCCACATCCTCCACCGTCACGGGGCGGAAGGTGCCCAGGCCCACATGGAGGGTCACCGGCACGATGGTCACGCCCTTGGCTTTGACCTTTTCCAGCAGCTCCGGGGTGAAGTGGAGGCCGGCGGTGGGCGCGGCAGCGGAGCCTTCGTTCTTGGCGTAGACGGTCTGGTAGCGCCCGCGATCCTCCAGCTTCTCGTGGATGTAGGGCGGCAGGGGCATCTCGCCCAGCTGGTCGAGGATCTCCTCGAACACGCCCTCGTAGTGGAAGCGCACGATGCGCCCGCCGATCTCCGGCACGCTGGACATGATCTCGCATTTCAGCAGCCCATCGCCGAAGGAGCACACCGCGCCCGGCTTCAGGCGGCGGCCCGGCTTGACCAGCGCCTCCCAGTCGGTGGCGTTCTCCCGGCGCAGCAGCAGGATCTCCACGGGCACCTGCGTGCCATTGGGGTCGGCGGCTTCCTTCACGCCCAGCAGGCGCGCCGGGATGACCTTCGTCTCGTTGATGACCAGCGCGTCGCCGGGATTCAGGTAGTCCAGAATGTCGTAGAAATGCTTGTGCTCACGACTTCCGTCGCCCCGGTGGACGACCATCAGCCGCGAGTGATCGCGGGGCTCCACGGGGGTCTGGGCGATGAGCTCCTCAGGCAGGAAGTAGTCAAAATCTGCGGTACGCATGGTGTGTATTCTCCGTTGTGTTGTATGTTGGGGAACGGCCCTCATCCGGCTTCGTTCGGACGGGCGAACTCGCGAATCACCTTCCCCATGCTGGGGAAGGTGGCATCGGACGCAGGTCCGATGACGGATGAGGCTTTTACAGCTTCTTCTGCATGATGAACAGCGCGCACATGGCGCCGTCCTCCTGGCAGAGGGCGTCGGGGTGGACGCCCACGATGCGGAAGCCCATCTTCTCGTACAGGCCGCGGGCGCGGGCATTGCCCTCAACGAACTCCAGCTCCATCTGGATGACGCCCTCCCGCCTGCGGGCGAGGGTCTCCATGGCTTCGAACATGGCCGTGCCGATGCCCAGGCCCCAGTAGGCCTTGCGCAGGGCGATGGCCACCGTGCAGGAGTGGCGGCGCTTGATCTGCGGATAGAAAGACAGGTGGCAGTTGCCGGCGATATGACCGTCCACCTCGCAGAGGATCATGCAGTCGCCCTGGGAGTCCACCACGTTTTGAAGGAAGCGCTCCTCGCCCTCCACGGTGTAGCGGATCTCGGCGGGCGTGCGAAGGACGAAGGGGGTGTCCGCGGCGGTATCGTAGAGGTACTGTACCAGATCGGCGGCGTCCGCCTTGGGATCGGGGGAGCGGAGAATGGCACGGCGGCCATCCTTGAGGGTGATCGTGACAGGGGTGAAAAGCATACCGGGTACCATCCTTTCCGTGCGTGGTGAAAACAGCTTGCGCCGGGGAAGCACATGACGCATCCCCGGCGCAGTGGCTATCTTACTTCATTTCGTCATGATGGGGTGTTTTTCCTGCTGGAAACAGGAGGGAATTGTTGCGGCCTCGTCCGGCCTCATCCGACCTCGCTGACGCTCGGCCACCTTCCCCATGCTGGGGAAGGGAAATGCCCAACCTTGCTCTTGCTGCCGGAGAGGGCAGTGCATGGTGCAAGCGGGATTGCGGCCCCCTTTTTCCTTCCCCAGCATGGGGAAGGTGGCAGCGAGCTTGCTCGCTGACGGATGAGGCTGCTGCGGCAGATTCAGTCATCCAGGTTGGAAATGCGCGCCTTGACTGCGGCGTCGATCGCGCGGCAGACATCATTCAGGCGATTGTTGACGTCGTTATTGGTGAAACGCAGCACTTGGATCCCAAGCTGCTCAAGATACGAGGTGCGGTTTTGATCGGCGGCGAGCCCTTCTGCCGTGAAATGCTGTGCGCCGTCCAGTTCAACTGCCAGCCTGGCTTTTCCGCAGTAGAAATCCAGCACATAGCGCCCCATGGGCTTCTGCCGGCGGAACTGTACCGGGTATTTGCGCAGATACAGCTGCCACAGCTTGCCCTCCTCAGGGGTTGCGTTACGGCGCAGCGTTTGAGCGATGGCTGTCATATCCTGATCGTACGGAATGTACTTTTTCATTCCCTTAGCGCCTTCCGCCCATTATCAATGGCCAGCTGGACCATATCGGGGGCGGGGGCACCGGGGATGCGGCGCTTCTCCACGCAGGAGAGCATGGACAGGTCGTCAAACACGTCCTGTTCAAAGACGGGATGGAAGGTTTTCAGCTCCTCCAGCGTCAGGTCCAGGAGGGCCTTGTTCTCGTTCAGGCAGTGGGCCACCAGGCGGCCGACCACCTCATGGGCGTCGCGGAAAGGCACGCCATGCTTGACCATGTAGTCCGCCGCGTCGGTGGCGTTGGTGAAGCCGCCGGATGCGCCCTTTTCCATGACCTCCTTGCGGAAGGAACATGTCTTGAGCATGGCGGTGAACACGGTCAGGCCCTTGACCAGGGTGTCGCGGGCGTCGAAGAAGGCTTCCTTGTCCTCCTGCATGTCCTTGTTGTAGGCCAGGGGGATGCCCTTCATGACGGTCAGCAGGGCCATCAGGTCGCCGTAGACGCGGCCCGTCTTGCCGCGGATGAGCTCGGCCACGTCGGGGTTCTTCTTCTGGGGCATGATGGAGGAGCCGGTGGCGTAGGCGTCGTCCATCTCCACAAAGCGGAACTCATTGGTGTTCCAGATGATCAGCTCCTCGCAGAAGCGGCTCAGGTGCATCATGCAGGTGGAGGCGGCGGCGAGGAAATCCAGCAGGAAGTCGCGGTCGGAGACGCCGTCCAGGCTGTTCTCGGTGATGGCGGAGAAGCCCAGCAGCTCAGCCACGCGCTCGCGGTTGAGGGGATAGGTGGTGCCGGCCAGCGCACCGGAGCCCAGGGGCATCACGTCCGCCGCGTCATAAGCGGCACGGAAGCGCTTGCGGTCCCGCAGGAACATCTGGAAATAGGCCATCATGTGATGGGCCAGGGTGATGGGCTGAGCCTTCTGCATGTGGGTGTAGCCGGGCATGATGGTGTGCAGATTGTCCTGGGCGATGTCCAGGATGACCTGGAGCAGGTCGTTGAGCATCTCCTCGGTCTCCCGGCAGGCCAGCTTGGCGTACATGCGCACGTCCAGGGCGACCTGATCGTTGCGGCTGCGGCCGGTGTGGAGGCGCTTGCCCGCCTCGCCGATGCGCTGGGTCAGGATGGTCTCCACGTTCATGTGGATGTCCTCGGCGTCCACCATCCATTCGATCTTGCCCGCGTGGACGTCTTCGAGGATCCCCTTCAGGCCCTCGACGATCTTGTCGGCGTCCTCCTGGGGGATGATGCCCTGCTCGCCCAGCATGGTGGCGTGGGCGATGGAGCCGGTGATGTCCTGCTCGGCCATGCGCTGGTCAAAGGAAATGCTGGAATGGAAATCGTCCATCAGGTGATCGGTGGATTTGGAAAAGCGTCCGCCCCAGAGCTTCATACGGGGTTCCTCCTCAAAACGCACAGTGTGCGGTGGTTTCAAAACAACATTATAGCAGATTTTTGCAAGATAGGGAAGGGGGAGTGCAACGAAAATACGGAGAACGGCCTCATCCGTCAGCGAACAAGTTCGCTGCCACCTTCCCCGCAGGCGGGGAAGGCTCAAAGTCCGTGCGCTTACCTTCCCCGTTCACGGGGAAGGTGGATCCATGAGCGTTTGAAAAACGCAAATGAAGACGGATGAGGTTAAAATGCAGAATAAAAACAAAATCCGCCTTGCATTTTTATTCACGAGGGATTATAATGCCATTCGTCAACCTGATAACAATCCGCAAAGGAGATTGATTGATATGGCTAAGATGCGTGTTCTGCTGGCGTACTCCGGTGGTCTGGATACGTCCATCATCGTTCCGTGGCTGAAGGAAAACTACGACTGCGACGTGGTCTGCGTCGCCGGTGACGTGGGCCAGGGCGAGGAGCTGGAGCCCCTCCACGAGAAGGCTGCCAAGTGCGGCGCCGAGAAGCTCTACATCGCCGACCTGCGCAAGGAGTTCGTCGAGGATTTCATCTGGCCCACCCTGAAGGCCGGCGCCATCTACGAGGGTAAGTACCTGCTGGGCACCTCCTTCGCCCGTCCGCTGATCGCCAAGCGCCTGGTGGAGATCGCCCATGAGGAGGGCTGCACCGCCATCTGCCACGGCTGCACCGGCAAGGGCAACGACCAGGTCCGCTTTGAGCTGACCATCAAGGCCTTCGACCCCGATATGAAGATCATCGCCCCCTGGCGTATCTGGGACCTGAAGACCCGCGAGGAGGAGATCGAGTACGCCGAGGCGCGCAACATCCCCGTGCC
>X409_Impala__coassemble_397_pt1 | contig 26647 bp, 23 predicted proteins | sample X409_Impala__metabat2_high_PE_002 | metagenome-assembled genome bin X409_Impala
TGTCTGCACGGAAAAGGCCGTAAGTTAACCATGCCCGACAGCCGTCCTCCCGCGAGTACTGCATTCCGCTGCGCCTCCTTCGATATGGCAGTTATTACCAATGCAAAGCAAAAAATGAAAGTCCTTAAGGAAAACAGCTTTGCTTACGATACAACATGCTATCACAATTCTGAAGAAAAAGCAATGAGAATTTGTAAAGAATTGATACGATTGTCCGGCTGGCCTGTGCATCAATAAAAACAGATGACGCAGTGTTGCGCTGCATCATCTGTTGGAAGAATCATGCCAATTATTACTCCTGCGCGGGCAGATAATTCTTGAGGATCTCTGCAAACTTAGCGTAGCCCGCCTCATTGGGGTGGAGGCCATCAGTCAGAAGCTCAGGGTAGGCATAGGCGCCCTCCTTCGAGGTGAAGGAAGAGTAAACATCCACATAGGTAACGCCTTCATGGGCGTCTGCATAGGCTTTGTAGGCATCGTTCAGCTCGTTGATTTTCCATTGCTGACCGGCGTAGAAAGCCTTGGTTGTAGGAAGCACGCTGACCAGAAGGAACTGACAGTCGGGCTTGTTGGCACGCACAGCCTGGATCATGGCGTCGAAGTTGGCGACGATCTCCTCATTGGTGTAGCCGCGACCAATGTCGTTGATGCCGCAGATGAACACGACCATGCTGTAATCACGCTGCGCCAACTCATCAATACGGGCAACAAGCTGCATGGTGGTCTGGCCGCCGATGCCATAATTGCAGCAATCGGTACGGTTGAGAATGGTATTCCAGTCACCGTAGATCAGCTGCGCATTCTGGCAGATGCTGTCGCCGATGAAAGCAATACCGGTATCCGGGCGCTGCCAGCGTCCATCGGTCGTATCGACCGGCGTGGAATCACCGGGAATATAGACGAGCTTGCGAAGCTTCACTTCGTTTGAGGTGTTTGAAAAAATGGTAAACTGATCCAGGCGTGCAAAGTTCTTGCCCCAAGCGCGCACCATGGCAGCGTAATCAAAGTAAGAGCCATAGAGCCCATTGCCCAAATCAACGACCTCGGAAGCGTCAACCCGTGCCCACTGAGTTGCGCCGGAATGGCTGGACAGAGCCAGATATACGCCGTTCTTCTGGCCGGAGTATTCAGCATAGATGCGGGCGCCGACGCCGATCTGTGCAGCGTCAAACTCACCGCCCACATGCTTGGTGAAGACATAGAGCATGTTTGCGTTGGCAGCGTTGGATGCACTTGAACCGCGGAAAAGCACGGTTTCACCATTCTGCTCGTCCGACAATGCTTTCCCCTGCCATACGATCTTTTTCACAGTCGTTGCGCCCTCTGCATTGGCGGAGCCAACAGAGACTGCATCAATATCGGAGAAATCGTTGCTGCCATAGGCGGTGACGCACTGCTCATAAGTGAAGGTCGCGATGCAAATGTCGCCGTTCTGATCGCAAGCGGCAGGACCGTTAGCCTGCGCCCACACGCCGGTGGTCCACTCGGAAAGCGCCAGATAGACGCCGCTGGGCGTACCGGTGTACTCAACGGTAAAGCAGCCGCCTTCCGTAATCAGGTAAGGGTCAAATGGGCCGGATGCATTGGTGGTATGCACACTGGTGATCAGCTGCCATGCCCCCGGCACGGAAGCCTGACCGTCAAACAGGACAACTTCCACCACTTCTTCCTGTGCAAACGCAGGAGTACACAGCATCAACGCGATCAGGATCCAAAGGAAACGTTTCATTGGTATACCTCCCTAACTTAATGATTCTCAGGTAGACACACGATGAATCGGCAGCCGCCGTTCACAATGTTTTCAACGCTTATTTCACCGTTGCAGCCGTCAATGATCTGCTTGACAAGCGCAAGGCCGAGGCCGTTGCCCTCCTGCTTGTGCGAACTGTCCAGTTGGTAGAACTTGTGGAAAATACGGGGAATCTCGGCTTCCGGAACGCCGGCGCCCTCATCCTCCACCCAGCATACAAACCGACCGTCGGTATGTTTCAGCACAACCTTCACGACGCCGCCCTCGGGCCCGAATTTGATGGCGTTGCCGATCAGATTGCTCCAAACATGGTGCATCAGATTTTCCGGGCCATACCACGTCAGCTCCTCCAGCTCCACATCGAACTCGACATTCCGTGCCGACCACTGGGGTTCCAGGAGGAGTATGGATTGTCGGATCTGCTCATCCAGGCGGTAGGTCGATTTGGCTATGGGAATTGCGTAATTGCTGACCTTGGAAAGCAAGAGAATATTGCCCACAAGGGTTGACAGTCGCCGCGTATTGAGCAGGATTCGCTCGATATATTCCGCCTGGTGTGTGTTATCTCCACCATCCTGCAGAAGCGTTGCGTAGCCTTCAATGGCGTTGATGGGCGTCTTGAATTCATGGGAGACATTGGCAACAAAATCTGTTTGCAGCGTTTCTGTTGCCTCCAGTTCCTGCACCATCAAGTTGAAGCTGTCGTAGGAATCGCGGATCTCCTGAATACGCGCATCCGATTTCAGGCGGATGCTGAAATCACCGGCGGCGACCTGTTTCATTGCCTTGGACAGCTTGACGACCGGGCGAAGCAGGATGATGTTGATCACGATGGAAACGGTGACGCCGATAATCACGCTGAAGATCAGCAGCCACAGGATATCCGGCACTTCAATGACACGCTTGAGGATCATCTTCGAAAGCCAGGACAGGACGCCGGCAATAAGCAGGGTGCCCAATATCTCCCCCAGCGTGACGAGGATGAACAGCAGCCTGATATTCAGGAGCTTATCCTTCTTCTGTAACTGCCTGTTCATTGTTTGATCACCTTATACCCTACGCCGCGCATTGTGACGATCTTGAAATCCTTCTCATCACGGAAGCGATCACGCAATCTGCCAATATGTACATCCACCGTGTGGCTGTCCGTTCCAGAATCGTATCCCCAGATCTCATCCATCAGCTGCTGGCGGGTGAAGATTTTGCCCGGGAAGGACGCCATCTTGTACAGCAGCATGAATTCCTTCTGGGGCAGCACGCTGCTGACGCCCTCATGCAGGACCGTCATGGAATCACACTCCATCACCGTGTTGCCGATGGTCAGCTTGCGCTCGGTGATCATTTGTGCTCTGCGGAGCAATGCGCCCACGCGCAGCACCATCTCGTTCACATTGACCGGTTTGATCATGTAGTCATCAGAGCCGGAAAGAAAGCCCATGCGCATGTCGTCAAAGGCGTCCTTTGCAGTGATCATGAGCACCGGGATGGTCTTGTTGATCTCCCTCAGGCTGCGGACAAGCTCGTAGCCATCCATGACGGGCATCATGATATCGGAGATCACCATGTCATAATAATCATTGGAGAGCGCATCCAGCGCCTTCTTTCCATTGTCCACGCCGGTCACATCATAGCCATTTTTGTTCAGCACATGGGTGAACAGCTGACGAAGCTCGGTGTCGTCCTCTGCGATCAGGATCTTGAACATGAATGAATGACTCCTTTCAGCATCGCATTTACCGCCAGGTGCCGCTGCGCCAGTTCTTCTTCCATTCGTATCGGCGCTTCGCATCCTTGAGCAGGGACGCCAGGCGATCACCGAGGAAGAGCAGCACATTCAGCAGCGACACAATGATGGCCAGCCGCTGCCCCCAGCTGCCGCCGAGAAGGCCGGGCAGGATCAAAATGACCTCCAGCAATGCCAGCCATTTCATGCGGATGGGCAGAATGCCATACAGATTGACCTGCAGCATCGGATAGAGAATGGCTACCGCCAGCAGCAGGGAAAGATTGATGTAGTAGCTTGTAGCATAGCCGGTAATCAGGCCGGCAATCAGGCTGCCAAGCATACCGCCAAGGTAGAACAGATTAAATCGCAGCGTTCCCCAGCGGTTTTGAAGCATATTGCCTGTGAAGAATACAAACAGCAGCTGCATAGCAATGAACAGCAGGCTTTCCTGGGGCGGCGTGATCACAAAAGTGAACAGTCGCCAAAGCTGACCACGGGAAATCAAAGAGCGATCGAAGGCGAGGTAATTGCTCAGGCTGAATCCGGTCAAAGGTCCGAGAATATAGTCAAACACATACACGGCCGCCATGGCTGCAACGATGATCGTCATCAAATTGCGGATGCCGCGGTAGCGTCCGATCCGCGCCTCCAAGCGGTCAAGAAGCTGGTGAAGCATAGTCCGGCCTCCTTACAAGCGTTGAGATGAAGTCTGCTGGAAGTATTCGACGTGCATGCGGCAATCTCCTGCCGGCTCACACGCATGCTGCCGTACAGAAGCGTAAACGAGCAATGCTAACTGAGTGCCAACTTTGTATCAACAGCCGTTTATGCTGAAAAAACTGCCCGGCACAGAACCGGACAGTTCACTTTAATGGAACATGTTTTTTCTAATCATATACACCGCTGCGCCGATGGCAAGCACGGCTGCCAGGCCCAGAACAGCCCAGAAGCCCCAGGGGGTACCGGCAAAGGGAACTGCCACGTTCATGCCCCACAGAGAGGCTATGATCGTCGGGATGGAAAGAAGTGCCGTCAAGGAAGTCAGCGTCTTCATGGTGATGTTCAGATTGTTGCTGATAACAGATGCAAAAGCCTCTGTTGTATTGGACATGATGTCACGGTAAATCGAACACATCTCAATGGCCTGCTTGTTTTCGATGATGACGTCTTCCAGCAGGTCCGTATCTTCGGGATAGCGCTTGAGCACATCCTGACGCATCAGGCGCTCCAGAACCAGCGCATTACCCTTGAGGGAGGTGTTGAAGTAAACCAGAGACTTCTCCAGCTTCATCATTTGCAGGAGTTCCTGATTGCGGCTGGCCTTCTCCAGCTTTTCCTGAACGAGCAGGCTGGATTTGTCGATCTGCTTCAGGTACGACAGGAATCGTCCTGCATTGCGATGCAGCAGCTGCAGAATGAAGCGAGCGCGCTTAAAGGTCCAGAAATTGCGGATGCGTTCCTCGGTAAAGTCGCTGATAATGGGGGTATCACGGGTGCAGACGGTGATGATGATCTCATCGCACAGCACAATACCAAGGGGGATCGTAGAGTAGACATAGCCGCTGCCTTCAGCTTCCACATAGGGAATGTCCACCAGGATGAGGGTCTGCTGCTTGTCAGGATCGTAATCGATGCGGGCAGATTCCTCTTCGTCCAGTGCGGCAGGCAGGAAGGTGGGATCCAGATTGAAGCGGGTGGTCAGCCCTTCGACTTCTTCCTTGGAAGGATTAAGGAGATGCACCCAGGAGCCCTTCTCCAGCGTGGTGCACTCGGTCAGATGATCGTCAACGGTTTTGAAGATCCTTTTCATGCGCCTTTCGTCCTTTCTTTTGACGGCGGCGCACATCAGCCTTTGGCAGGCACGGAGCGTCTGGCCGTCAACATGTTGTTACTATACGGGTCACCGTCCATGTGGTCAGTCGCTCCTTTCTACGGTTTGCAGAAATGCAGGTTTCTGCTGCTCTCTTTATCATAATCCTGCACCAGAACATTTGTCAACCATCTGTGCAGAAAAAAATCATCCTCGTGCATGCGCAACGGGGATGATGAAGGGTCACCTTGGAAATTCGGCAGAGGGGTCGTCACCGCTGCGATAAGGCACCACCGCAGAGGGAACGACCTCGGATGCAGGATCTGCATGGGCATGCTGATCATCAAAGAAAATATGCGCACCAAAGGACGCCAGGATGTCTTTCTTCTGGACGCCCCCCAGGAAGAATGCTTCGTCCACGCGAACGCCCCAGCCACGCAATGTTTTGATGGCACGTTCGTGCGCAGGAATGCTGCGGGACGTCACCAGCGCGGTACGGATGGGCGCTTGCTCCTGCGTCTTGTAAATATTCTGCAAATTGGAAAGCGCAGTCAGGAAATTGGCGAAGGGGCCTTTCTGCAGCGGCTTGTCCACATTGCTCTGTTCATGCTCATTGAATGCGTCGATGCCGCGCTGCTTGAAAACCCGCTCGGATTCTGCGGAGAAAAGCACCGCGTCTCCGTCAAAGGCAACGCGGATCTGCCCGATGGCTTCGTTGGAATTGGCATGTTTTTTGCCGGTCAGGATCATACCGGCAGCTACGCCGTTGTCCACTGCCTGCTTGACGTCCGGCGCATAGGCGGATAGGAAAAGGTCCGTCTTGAAGGCTTTCAGATACGGCGCAACTTCGGCACCGCTGAGCAGCGCAGCGCGGGTGATATCCAGCCCGTAATGCTCAATGGAATGGAAGATCCGCAGGCTCGTTTCCGGGCTGTTGCGGCTCATGATGATAACCTCCACCGTGCGGGCGTCGCTGCTGAGCTGATTCAGGTTCAGGAATGCCTTGACCAGCTGGAAGGCAGGACCAGGCAGCAATACGTCTTTTTCATGCTCACGCTGATAGTCGGCGTAAGCCTTCAAGCCGTGTTCTTCGAAGACTGCGTTCTCTTCCTCAAGGTTGAAAAGTGCGCGGGAGGAAATCCCGATCACAAGAGGGGCGCTCAGATCGTATGGCATCAGGAGTCCTCCTTTGTGGAATGGTGCGATATATTATCGCATGTTGACGGGATTTTTGCAACAACAAGATATGCGTGGCTCCCCTGCCGGAACCACGCATATCTTGATTATTCAAGGCCAAAGATGCGGCTGCCGACGCGCACGCCCCACGCATGACCGTTTCTTGTGAAGAATTCAAGGCGGGAGCGCACACGGGTATCCTCCACCGGATCCATGCCCAGGAAGCGGAGTCCCCCGCAATACACCAACGGCAAATCGCGGTTATTGACCAAGGCGCGCAAGACGCCGTCCTCCATGCGGACATTCACGATAGCGGGTACGCCTTCATGCCCGACATAGCGGCCTGTCAGCATATCAGGATCGGCGAAATCGCGCCCCACGGGCACGAACCAGCGGTGGCAGGTGTCCAGCGGCAAGCCCATCACGGCATTATAGCAGGTCCACATGATGTCGTCCATGTCCTCATCGCCGCAGTTGCACAGGACCGCAAAGCCGTAGCCTTCGCCCAGCAGCAAGCCTCCTTTGGTAGACACGCCGTGCAGCCCGCCGGAGTGCTCACAGATGGTATGGCCGCACTTGAGCCGCTTGTAGAGGCCGAGCCCGTAGCAGGCGATCTCCTGCGTCGGAATGGCGGGGCCGATCATCGCCTCCACCGCCGCACGGGGCAGCACCTGCTTACCTTCATGCATGCCGTAGTTGGACAAACAGCGGTAATAAGCCGCCATGTCCCGGGCGGTGGACTTGACCATCGCGCAGCCACGGAAGGGCGGCAGCACGCTCCAGTTGTCATCGCAGACCAGTTCTCCGTTTTCCCGTTCAAAGAGCGAGGTGATGTTGCCGCCGGACAGCTCACGGGCGGACACGCAGTCATCATCCATAATGGTGCGGTTCATGCCGATGGGGCGGAAGATGCGCTCCATGCAGAACTGCTCCAGCGACATGCCGGCAGCCATATCCGCCACATAGGACAGGATCGCATAGCCTTCATTGCAATAGGACATGTTCTCCCCCGGTGCACCGACGGTGGGATATTCACAGTTTGCGATGTAGTCAATGATCTGGTCGATCGTCGCCATAGGATTGGGGGCGCTTTCCCGCATCGCGTCGATCCACTCACCGCTGCGGTTGATGCTGTTGACCGCGATGGACCACTCCAGCGGCTCCATCGGCGGAATACCGGCGGTATGCTGGGCAAGCGTCTTCAACGTGACCGTATCACGCGGCGCGCCGGGCACCCGGAATTGGGGAAAATACTTGCACACCGGGTCGTTCCAGCTCAGCTTGCCTTCCGTCTCCAGGATGGACAGCGCCAGGCAGGTGATGGACTTGGACATGGAGGCAATGCCGAACATGGTATCCATATCCGGCGCAACGGACAGCGCCGCATCCCTGTATCCGTAGGCTTTCTCAAATACGGTACCTTCCGGGCCCTTGATACACACCGTCACACCGGGCAGACGTTCCTTTTTGATGAGGGATTGAATCCGCTCATCAAGCGCTTTTGCATCGATCTGCATAGTTACTCCTTACTCCGTCACGGCGCTCTCCAGCACGGTGAGGGTACATTCATCTGCATCCATGCGGCATTTCACGCCGAAGGGCAGCGTCAGCTTGGGCGTGCAGTGGCCGCAGCGAAGCCCGGTGAACACCGGCTTGCCGCAGGGCGCCACGACATCGCGGATGATCTCCTCCAGCGACAGACCAAATTCAGGGTATTCAATGGGACAATCGGCAAAATCGCCGAAGACGACGCCGGCGCAGTCCTCAAACTTGCCTGCCAGCCGCAGCTGGGTCAGCATGCGGTCCACGCAGTAGGTGCGCTCGCCGATCTCTTCGATGAAGATGATGCGATTCTTGGCATCGATCTCCCAGGGGGTGCCCAGAGAACTGGCGATCAGCATCAGGTTGCCGCCCACCAGCAGGCCTTCAGCCTTGCCGGAATTGACGGTCTGTTTGGGATATTCCGGCGGATTCATCAGCTCACCCATGGGCTCTGCATGCATGAGCGCCTTGTACATGCTCTCGCGGGAGAAATCATCCAGCGGGCCATTGGACCACCCCACCGCCATCGGGGCGTGGAAGGTGGCCAGGTCGCACCGGTTCAGCAGAGCGATATGCAACGCCGTGATGTCGGAAAAACCAACGAAGATCTTGGGGTGCTTCCGGATCAGGCCGTAATCCAGCTGATCCAGGATGCGCATTGCGCCGTAGCCACCGCGGATGCAGAAGATCGCATCCACCTCATCATCAGCGAACATGGCGTTGATATCCCGTGCGCGGACGTCATCCGTGCCGGAGAGGTAGCCGTACTTCTTGCCGGCACTCTCGCCCAGCTTGACCTTGAAGCCCATACGCTCGGTCTCCAGCACAGCACGCTCAATGGCGCCTTCGGTGCGCATCGCGCCGGAGGGCGCGATCAGGCCGATGGTATCGCCGAATTTCAGCTTCTTGCCATAATTCATACGCGTCTCCTTACAGCACCCAATGGAAGAACTTCAGGCAGTCAAGCCAGTCGTCCGAATCGTAGGTAACGGTCTTCTCGTCCACCTGGGTGGCGCCGGGGTAGAAGCCGCCGTCATAGGCACGGTAATGCTCGCGGAAGTTGATCTCCACATGGAAATGCTCCGGCAGGGGGAACATGCAGGTCTTGCCGTCCTTCTGCACCGCCTTGGCGACGGTCTCCCTGATACGGCGCACAGCCACATCCGGGTGGATGGACAGGGAGCCGTTGCCCGTGCCCTCGCTGACGGGAACGACTTCGATGTTGGGGTTGACGGACTGGATCCAGTCGCACAGGCCCTTGTCGCCGCAGACGCAGTACACCGGCACGCCGATATAGGCGGCAGTCAGGCTGTTCATCATCAGTTCGGAGGCAATCACGCCGTTGATCTTGACGAAGTTATTCTGCCTGTTCATGGTGTGGGACAGCGGATTGGAATTGGTGCCGGCTGCATTGTGATAGCCGGTGAACACCACACCGTCAAAGGTATTGTCCAGACCAAACATCATCGAATAGGGATGACGGCTCCAGGCACGGAAAATGCGGGCCTGCTCCGGAAGCTTGGAGGGATCAATGTTGCGGCCGGAGTCATGGGCATCCTTCACGAGGATGTCCTCATACCCCTGGGAGATCGCCCCCTCACAGGCAGCGGCAACCTCACGGGTCATCTGGGCGGTGAAATGATTGTAAAGGTAACCGCCGATCTCCGTTTCTCCCCAGTGGGTGATACCGGTCGTGCCTTCCAAATCTGCGGAAATAAAGAGCTTCTTCATCGTTTTATCCTCCTCAAAATGTGCCATCCAGTACCAACGCAACATGCATGAGCGCACCAACGGTAAGGCAATTTTCATCAATGCGGAAATCACGGCTGTGCAGCGGCGGTGCGGGCATCCATTCAGGCTTCACGCAGCCCACATGGAAGAATGCCCCCGGCGCACAATCGCTGAAGAAGGAAAAGTCCTCCCCGCCCATGCTGGGCGCTGGTTTGTCCACGACATGCTCTGCGCCAAAGAGCCGCGCAGCCACCCGCTTGACGCGAGCTGCCTCATGGTCATCATTGACCAGCGCCGCATAACCGGGGATGATGTTCACCTCGGCTTCACAGCCCATTCCAGCGGCAACATTCGCGGCAATGGAAGCGATGCGCTCCTTCATGAAGGCCCGCAGTTCAGCATTGGCGGTGCGCAGGGTTCCGCGCATCCGCACCTCATCGCAGATGATGTTCTGTGCAGTTCCGCCTTCGATCACTCCGATGGACAGCACAGCGCTCTGCAGGGGCGACACATTGCGGGAAACCACCGTCTGCAGGGCCGTGATGACCTGAGCAGCGCAGATGATCGCGTCGGCGCCAAGATCAGGATACGCACCGTGCCCCGCTTTGCCGCGGATGGTGATCTTTACCGTATCGGTGGAGGCGTTGAGCGTCCCGGAACGGGTCTCCACCACCCCGACGGGCAGATGCGGCATCACATGGATGCCATATACGCGGTCTACACGGGGATGCTCCATCGCGCCGGCCTTCACCATTGGTTCAGCGCCGCCGTCCGTTTCCTCAGCAGGCTGGAACAGCAGCTTCACCTGTCCATGAATGTGTTCGCGCAGGCTGTAAAGCACCTTGGCGGCACCCAGTGCCATAGCAACATGCGCATCATGTCCGCAGGCGTGCATCATTCCTTCGTGTTCGGAGCGGAAGGGGCAGTCCTCCGGCTCTGTCAGCGGAAGGGCGTCCATGTCTGCGCGTAAAGCAACGGTTTCACCGGGCTGACCGCCTTTGATCAGGCCGATCACCCATGTCCGTTCCGTTGTGTACGGAATACCGATCTCTTCAAGGGTATCCATAATCACGCGCTGCGTCTTGAATTCCTGAAAGCCGTTTTCGGGAATTCGATGGAGCCTCCGGCGCAACGCAACGATCCAATCCTTCTCCGCGTCCACCAGGGATTTGAGCAGCTGATCGTTCATCATGGCGCCTCCTTACGCCAGCGCGTCGATGATCCCGACGACCTGGCCATTTTCAATATAGATCCGCGGAACTCGTTTCCCTGTGCGCGCCAGAGATTCGTTCCGGTTGAGATTTCCCCACTGGGCATATTCATCCACGCCGATGTAACCGCCAAGCAGCGTGACGATATCGCCTTCCCGGGCTTCGGGGATGTCCGTGACGTCCACCATCATCTGATCCATGCAGACCAGCCCGGCCACCGGTGCACGCCTGCCGCAGATCTCAACTTCACCCACGTTGTTCAGCCGCGGATAACCGTCTATGTAACCCGCAGAGAGCGTTGCGATCACGCTGTCCCGCCGGAGGGGATGCGATTCGTCATAGCCAAGACATTCGCCGGCCTGCACGTTGTGCAGCTGGGCAATCCGTGCCTTCACCGTGAGTGCCAGCTGGCTTTCCTCCGGGTGTGCGTATCGCTTGGGATACACGCCATACAGCCATGCACCGGTCCGCACGGCGTCAAGCTGGTCCTCCGGATAACGCACCATTCCGATGCTGTCCAGGGCGTGAACCATCGGAATGGCTATACCGCGCTGCAGGAGCTCATCACGCACGCCGGTCAGCAGGGCGATCTGTTCTTTGTCCGACGCCATGTCCCGCAGGGCAAGATGCGTGAACAAGCCTTCAAGCACTGCATCGCCGCTTGCGGCAAGATGTGCTGCTGCAGCCGTCGCTTCCTCGGGCTCAAAGCCAAGGCGATTCAGGCCGGTCTCCACCTTTAGATGAACCCGTGCCTTCTTTCCGGCACTCCTTGCCGCTTGTAAGACCCTCCCTGCATAATCCTGCGAGAATACGGTCAGCAGCATGCCTGCGTCAATGGCTTGCTTTAGCTGTGCCTCGCCGCACAAGCCAAGGATCAGCACCTCACAGTTCGGCAAAACAGCACGGATCTCCTTCGCTTCATTATACGATGCGACGGCGAAAATCCGCTGCCCCTCCCGGTACAATCGCCTGGCGACCATCGGCGCGCCGAGGCCATAGGCGTCTGCCTTCAGCACGCAGATCAGCTGCACATTCGCCTCCAAATGAGCCAGCGCATTGCGATAGTTTGTTACCAACCGGGTCAAATCGACTTCCGCCCAGCAGCGGGAGGTCGCTTCTTCATAGGAGATCATAGCTCCCCTTCTTTCCTGAACGCAAAGGGACCGCCAGGCACAAGACCGTGGCGATCCCCTTTTGCGTGTGGTATATCCGCCGGATCACGCATCAAGGATCTTGCGGTAGTTTTTGATTTCCTGCTCGTTGGCCCAGACCATGTGGCCGGATTCGATCTCGACCCAGGCGGGCTTATCAGTCTCGTAATGGTGCTGATCCGGATCGTAGATCTCCAGCTTCTTGTTCTTCTCGCGGGCCGGATCGGGCAGCGGGATAGCGGACAGGAGCGCACGGGTATAGGGATGCAGCGGATGGGCAAAGAGCTTCTCCGTCTCGGCCAATTCTACCAGCACGCCCTTGTGGATAACGGCAATGCGATCGCAGATGAAGCGCATGACCGACAAGTCATGAGAAATGAACAGATAGGTCAGCGCCCGCTCACGCTGCAGTTCAGAAAGCAGATTCAGCACCTGCGCGCGGATGGAGACGTCCAGCGCGGAAATGGGCTCGTCGGCGATGATGAATTCCGGCTGCATGATCAGCGCGCGGGCAACACCGATGCGCTGACGCTGGCCGCCTGAGAACTCATGGGGGAAGCGGGTGGCAAACTCAGGCAGCAGACCAACCTCGGACAGTGCCTTTTCCACGCGAGCCTTCCGCTCTGCTTCGCTGATATGCTCGCCGCTGTACAGGCCCTCGGAAACGATGTAGTCCACCTTGGCGCGTTCGTTCAGCGACGCCATGGGATCCTGGAAGATCATCTGGATCTGGCGGGTTACCTGGCGGTCAAGCTGCCTGGAGATCTTGCCGTTGATCTTCTCGCCCTTGAAAATGACCTCGCCTGCAGAAGTCGGGTTGATGCGGGCAATGGCACGGCCAATGGTCGTCTTGCCGGAGCCGGATTCGCCCACCAGGCCGAAAGTTTCGCCCTTGTAAATGTCAAAGCTGACGTTGTTGACCGCCTTGAAAGGCTTGCGCTTCTTGCCAAAGCACACGTCCAGATTCCTGACGGAAAGGAGGATCTCGCGCTGATCGTCAGTCATAGCCCTTCACTCCTTCCGTAGCAAGCTTGAGAACGGCCTCGGGCGGATCGATTTTGGGCGCACGGGGGTCCAGCAGCCAGGTGCGGGCCTTATGGGTGGGCGACACCTCAAAGTAAGGCGGACGCTTCTCAAAATCGATCTTGAGGGCCTTGGGATTACGGGGCGCAAAGGCGTCGCCCTTGATCTCCTGGAACAGGTTGGGCGGCGTACCGTGGATGGAATACAGCGGCTCGCCCTTGACGCCCATCTGCGGCAGCGAGGACAGCAGCGCCCAGGTGTAGGGGTGCTTGGGCTGATAGAAAACCTCCTCGCACAGGCCGATCTCGATGATGTCGCCGGCATACATGACGGCGATGCGGTCCGCAACATTGGCCACGACGCCCAGGTCATGGGTGATATAGACGGTAGTCAGCTGGTACTTCTCCCGCAAATTGCGGATCAGCCGCAGGATCTGCGCCTGAATGGTCACGTCCAGCGCAGTGGTGGGTTCGTCACAGATGAGGATCTTGGGGCGGCAGGCCACGGCAATGGCGATGACCACACGCTGACGCATACCGCCGGAAAACTCATGGGGATACTGCTTGGCCCGGCGCTCCGGCTCAGTAATGCCGACGTCCGTCAGGATGGAAAGCATCTCCTTGCGGGCCTGCTCTCCGCGCAGATTCTGGTGCAGCTCGATGGCTTCCATGATCTGCGCACCGATGGTCTTGAGGGGATTCAGGCTCGTCATGGGGTCCTGCAGGACCATGGCGATCTCCTTGCCGCGCACCTTCAGCCATTGCTTCTCGGTCTTGAACTGGGTCAGGTCTTCCCCATTGTACATGATGGAGCCGCCGTCGATCCAGCCGTTGGCGTCCAGCAGGCCCATGAAGGTCTTCACAAACACCGACTTGCCGGAGCCGGATTCGCCCACGATGGCCAGACTCTCGCCCTTGTACAGGTCGAGGGACACGCCGCGGATGGCATGCAGCTTACGCCCGCGCAGGTTGAACTTCACGTCCAGATCCCGCACCGAAAGGATGGGTTCTCTTTCCACGTCCGTTCAACCTCCTTACACGTGATTCTTGGGATCGGCAGCATCCGCAAAGGCGTTGCCGATGATGTAGAACGAAATGGTCACGATGGACAGCACGATCGCCGGGAAGATCAGCTGATACCGCAGGGATGCGGAGGTGATCAGCTTGCGGCCCTCGTTGATCAGATTGCCCAGGGAGGGCGTATCCACCGGCAGACCCAGGCCGATGTAGGTGATGAACACCTCGCTGCCGATAGCGCCGGGAATGGACAGGGCCATGCGCAGCGTGATGACGGAAACCAGGTAGGGCAGCAGATTCTTGAGGATGATGCGCCAGGTGCTGGTGCCCAGGCAGCGGGACGCCAGGTTGTAATCTCGGTCGCGGATAATGACGATCTGGTTGCGGATGAAGCGGGCCATACCCAGCCATCCTGTCAGGCACATGGCGAAGATCAGCGTCTGCAGGCTGGGCTTCATGATGTAGGAGATCAGGATGAGAATGATGGTGTTGGGGATGTTGTCGATGACGTTGTAAACCTCGGTCAGCAGACGGTCCAGCTTGCGGACATAGCCCCACAGCACGCCGACCAGAATGCCCACCAGCGCCTCCACAAAGGCCACGACAAAGCCGATGAAGAGACTGGTACGGGTACCGCTCCAGACGCGTGCCCACAGGTCCTGACCAATGTTGTTGGTGCCAAACCAGAAGGAATGCTCGCTGGGCAGGATGCGCAGCTCCACTTCGCTGTTCGCGGTCAGGGTTCCGTCCTCATTTCTGGTGAAGGCAGAAGCCTCTGCATACAGCGCATTGCTGTTATTGGTGTACTCCACGGGCGTGGAATACATGTCGATCTTGAAGTTGGAACGGGATTCATAGGGCACCGCAGTGGGATCATCAGGCAGCTTCAGCTTCGTCTGGAAGTTATTCTTGACGTAGCCGGTCTTGCCATCATATTCGATCTTGCACCATTCTTCGCCGTATTCGATCACAGTAAACATGGTGCGGGCCTTCAGGCTGGCCAGCACATTGTCAACCGCATACCAGCCCTCATATCCCTTGACTTCTTCCCCATTGAGCACAGTGCCGGCGGGAGCCGTCATCATAACGGTGGAGAAGCTGGGGGAAAGATTGGACAGCTGCTTGCCGGACTGGGGATGATTGTTGATCAGATTTGCCGGGTACTGACCGGGCAGATAGGGCTGCAGGATGGTAAACAGCAGCAATGTGACAAGCACGCAGAGCAGGCACACCGCTACCTTGTTTTTGAGAAACACACGGATGGTGCTGTGCCAGTAGGAATAGTTGGAGTAACCGCTCTTTTCGCCGGCAGAGGCGTCGTATTCCGCCGGGACAAACAGCTCGTCCTCATTGATCTCCGGCTCGTTGAGCTGGTTTTGAAGCTGCTCGGAGAGCGCCTTTTCGAGCTTTGCGCTCTTTGAATCCTTGATGCTGAACATCAGCGGGCACCCTCCTTCTTCACAAAGCTGATACGGGGATCGATCAGGCCCATCAGCAGGTCGCCAAGGAGCAAGCCAACGATGCCGATGCAGCTGTACAGCATAACGATCGCCTGCACCATGGGGTTATCCTGACGGCCGATGACGTCCACCAGCAAACCGCCCATACCGGGAATTGAATACAGGGACTCAATGTAAATAGAGCCGCTGATGGTGTACAAAAGGGACGTGGGGATATACTGGATCATGGGCACAAATGCATTGCGGAACACATGCCGCATCATGATCTTCTTGTCGGACACGCCCTTGGCGCGGGCCAGCCGGACGTAATCCTTGTTCAGCTCGTCCACCATGTAACGACGCAGCCACATCGCATAAGATGCGGTGCTGCCCAGGGACATGGAAACAACAGGGAGAATCCAGGTGACAAAGTTGTTCTCGTCAAACAGCATGGGGATGGACAGCGCGCTGGTGCCATACATCTGGATGAAGATGTAATACACAGCTGCAGGAACGGCGTTGATGAACACGATATACGCCGTGCCCATCGTATCCCAGAATTTGCCCTTGCTTCGCGCCATTGCTGTACCCAGCGGAATGCCCATCAGCAGCGACAGCGCCATGGACATCACACCAAGCTTGATGGAAATCGGAGCTTTCTTCACGATGATATCAGTAATAGGGGCGCCGGCGCTGTAACGCGCAGAGGTGCCCAGATCACCGTGGAACAGATCCACGAAGAAATTCCACAGCTGAACAGGGATGGGGTCATTCAAGCCCAGCTGCTCCAGCTTGGCATTGATGGTTGCCTGATCGGCCTTCTCAAAATTATCAAAATAACCCTCGATAGGCATCTGCCGGAGCAGCACAAAAACCACTGTGATGATGATACACAGTGTGATCAGCGACGAAGCGAGGCGCTTAAGGGAATACTTCAGCATAAACGTTCACAACCTTTATCGGGCGATACACGCCCTCTTTCGGGCATGGGTGTTACCAGAAACACCAAATAAGGGAAATCCCCAAATGACAAGGGGAGCCCGGGCGACGGGGGTTCGCCGCCCGGGCAAATGGTATTTTTCTGCTTGGGAGTGATTACTCAGCAGCCTCTGCGATCTGCTTGCGGGCCTCCAGCCAGGCGTCGTAAGCATCCCAGTACTGGTCGGTGCTCATGGGCGCATCCAGCAGGGTCTGGCCCTTATAGCGCTCGTTGGAGATGCCGAAGGGAGCAAACTGGCCCTCGAAGGGGTTGAGGCGGGAGGCAGTGTAGCCGCCGTTGTCGTAGCCGTAGGGCACGATCAGGGCATTCTCGATCAGGAAGGCTTCCGCAACGGTGTAGGCGTCGTAACGGGCCTGCAGATCATCCGTGATGGCACGGGCAGCGTCAACCAGCTTGTAGTACTCGCTCACGCCGTTCTCATCCAGGTACTCGGTGGCCAGCTCAGGCCAGTTGTAGGTGCCATCGTAGAAGGGATCGGTGTAGGTGTTGGGATCGGCGTAGTCGGGGCCCCAGTTGCACTTCATCAGGGCGTAGTTGCCGGAGCGGCGAACAGCCTTCAGGAAGCCGGAAGAGGGGCCAGCCTCAACGATGATGTCGATGTAATCAGCGCCCAGCAGGCCTTCCAGCTGCTGCTCGACAACAACACATTCCTCGGCCCAGGAAGAGCTGGAGGGGTTGTAGGGCATCAGGATCTTGATGGGGAAGGTCGCGCCGGCAGCGGTCAGCTCAGCGATGGCCGCATCCTTGTACTGCAGGGCCTTCTCGGTATTGTAGGTATCGGTGCCCAGGGCGGTGATGTTGGCCAGCGCGCCCATCTGGGTGTAATCCACACCGTTGATGGAGACGAACTCCGGAGGCGTAACGGTGTTGAAGAGGATGGATTCGGGATTATCAGGCTCCATGACGAGCTTGGACTTCACGCGATCCAGGCCCCAGTAGATGGACTGACGGAAATTCTCGTTGTTGACGGCGATCTTCCAGTTTTCGGGCTCATAGGCAGCGTCGAAATTGGGATCAAAGTTGAAGGCCCAGAAGTAGGTGTAGAAGCCGCTCTGGCGGACAGGACGGATCAGATCGACCTTCTCGGGATCGGCCAGCCATTCGGAAGCGATGGTGGAAGTGATGGTCGCATCATCCACCTGGCCGCGGCTGAACAGCTCGGGAGAAATGGTGCTGGCCTCCTTGTTGTAGGTCTGCTCAATGCGGTCGATGAAGACGTTGGCAGCATCCCAGTTGCTCTGGTTCTTGGCGTAGACGCGCTTCTCCTGGGGCTTGAAGGTCTCCAGGGTGTAGGCGCCGCAGTACAGCAGATTCTCGTTGCTGGTGGCAACGCCGAAGTCAGCGCCCTTCTCGGCCAGGAAGTCAGCATTCACAGGCATGAAGCAGACGTAGGTCAGCATGGACAGGAAGTAGGGCACGGGCTCGACCAGGGTATACTGCAGGGTATACTTATCCAGCGCCTTGACGCCAACGGTCTCAAAGTCCATCACGGGGTAAGGCTCCTGGCCTTCCTCGGGGGTGCTGGTGCCCAGGTAGTACGCCTCGGCGCCTTCGATGACGGAGTAGAAGATGTTCGCGGTAGAGGAAGCATTCTTCGCATCCAGGATATACTTGGCGGCGGTGACGAAGTCCTCAGCGGTAACATCGGCGTAGTAGGTGCCGTCAGCCTTGACCCAGGTCGCGTTCTCGCGCAGGGTGAAGGTGTAGGTCAGGTTCTCGGCGTCATACTTCCAGCTCAGGGCCAGAGAGGGCTGGACCTCGCCGTACTTGTTGTATTCAACCAGCGTATCGATCACGTTGGCGGCCAGCGCGAACTCATTGGCAGTCGCGGTGGTCAGGTAATTCAGGGAGGTGATCTCGCCGGAATACAGCGTGCGGTAGGCAACGGGTTCCTCAGCGCAAGCGGGGGCAGCGGCCATGCAGACCACAAGCACCAGGCTCAGCATAAAGGCGATCATTCTCTTCATGTGATTGTCCTCCTGTTCTCTTCATATCGGATCTCTTTCCGATAGTCTGTATCATATCATACCTTTTATTGAATTGCAATTGATGTACAGAAAAAATGCAAATTCAGGCGTAATTTAACGGATTTTTCAACAGCAAAGGGGAACGTTCTGCATCAATCCGGAGCACGGATGCAAACAACGGCGGATTTTACAGCTTTTCGCTGCTGATGAGGCGCGCCTTCCCATCGATCTGCCGCATGGTAAAGGGCAGCTCTGCGCCAAGACGCTCCACTTCCCCGCCCTGGTTGTCGTACGGGTCAACGCGCAGCACGGACAGCCCGGGCTCTACCTCCGCCTGGAAAGCGCGGTTGGCGACCATGCGCATGGGGTCCAGATTGCCGAAATAGAAGCGGTGCCGCTCCGCTGCGCCGTAACGGTAAGCGCTGCCGCCGTAGCTGCAGTCCGCAAACAGCCAGCCCCATCCCTCCAGGTAGAATTGCGCCCAGTCATGACTGCCGGTATAGGTCGGCTCCACAGCCAGACCGCTTTGCCAGCGGGCGGGAATACCGCCGATCCTGCACAGGAGAATGAACAGCAATGCCTGCAATCCGCAATCGCCGCGCAGATTGACGGCGCAGTACTCATTGAGGCTGTCGATCTGGAAGTAATCGCGCATGAAGGCATAGTCAACCTTGGTGGTGACAAATTCATAGAATCGCCACGCCTTCTCCACGTCGGTGGCTGCATCCCGTGCAATGCTGGCTGCAAGATCGCGCAGATAGGGCGTGAAGCGCATGAAAGCGCCATCCTCAGCCAGATCGTCGGCGCAGGGCGGCATTGCATTCGGGTAAAGGGGCGCTGAGGGAGCAGCCTGATTGAGCGGATCGGCGTACCTGATGCAGCTGGTATAGGAATACTTCACCGCAAATTCATGCCAGTCATCCAGCCTGCGGCGCCAGTGCAGCGTTCTTGCAGGTGCATCCTCAGGAGAAATGCCGTCCGGGTCACCTTCCAGCAGCACGATGTCGCTTTGCTGGGCCGATGCAGCCGGGAACGGCAGGTGCACCAGATACTCACCGGGAACAAAGTCTTCCTGATCCACATAGACACTTGTTGCCAGCGTGATCCGGTATGCCAGGCTCCCCTGCTGCTTGATCTCGCTGATCATCGGATCAAGCCAGTCATTATCCGGCCTGACCTCCTTGCCCGCAAGCCGCACCAGCTCCGGGTGCTTGGCGATGGACCGGTGGCAGCGCAGGAAGTATCGCTTCTCCCCGTTGATATAGATGAAATCAATGCGTCCGTCCAGTTCCCATGCGTCGAACTGCTCCTCGGTTACGCCGGGAACAAGTTCCTGCAGCCTGGCAAAAGCCTGCGCCCTGTTCCAAGGGTATTGCGTCGGCAGCCGGCGGATGCGTTCCCGTTCACATTCCAGGCGCGCGCGCAGCATTTCAGGCAGTTCCCATTGCAGTCTGCGGTCAATGGCCTTGATGGCGCCTTCCAGATCTCCGGCCCACTTTCGCTTGAGGATGTCCTCCGGCAGAGGCATGGACAATGAATCAACGCACAGCTTGGTATCCATAACGTTCCCTCCTGGTTGAATTGTTTCTATTGTATCATACATTGAACGGCTGTGGCGACAAAATGCACCGAAAGAACAACCTTTGCCGGTTGAAGTGCCACCGATGATCTGCTATCATATTCACAGGAGGGATTCAGAATGAATGAGATACAGGTGCTGGACAACATTCGCCGGCGTATGGAAGATATCCCGGGCCATCATGGCTTCTACTACTTGAATCTTGTGACAGGCGCTGAATACGGCGTCCGCGAGGACGAGGTGTTCGGAGCAGCAAGCGTCATCAAGCTGCCGCTGTACATGCACATTCTGACTGAGTGCGCAGCCGGGCGCATGGACATGGAGGAAAAGCTCACCATCACAGCGGCGGACAAGGTGCCGATCTGCGGCGCGCTCACACTCTTTACGGATGATGTGCAGGCAGACGTTCGCACGCTGTGCAGGCTGATGATCTCCATCAGCGACAATACCGCCACCAATAAGCTCATCGAGCATAGCACCATACCGGGGATACAGGAAGGATTTCGACGCCTGGGGCTTGTCGAAACGCAGCTCACCCGCAAGCTCTTTGACCGGGCCGCGTCCCGTGCCGGGCTCCGCAATGTCATCTGCCCCCGCGAGATCGGCCAGCTGCTCGCAATGCTCTATCGGGGCGAGTTCATCAGCAGTGCCGTATCGAAGGAGGCCATCGATACGCTGCTGCTCCAGCAGGTGGACCACAAGCTGAATGGCCGCATCTGCGGCGAGGTCGCAATCGCCCATAAAACCGGCGAGGACGATCGCCTCAGCAACGACGTGGGCATCGTCTATGCGCCCCAGCCCTTTGTGATCTGCTTTGCCGGCCAGGACACCGATGTGTATCGCTGGGAAGACCTGATGCGCAATGCTGCCTGGGAGCTGTGGCAAGCTCAGCTCAACTAAAAACGAAGGGACGGTTCTGGACCGTCCCTTTCATTATGGCTGCCAGAATTCCCGGAGGCTGCGGCGGACCTTTCCGCTGTAGCCTACCGTTTGATTGGCATAATACATGGAGCGCAGAACAGCCTCCTCGGTGGCCTCTGCCGCTGCACGGAATGCCTTGTTGATCTGGCTCTCATGGATACAGCGAAGGCTGAAGCACCCCGCCTTCTCCGGAATACGGTTGGCTGTGGAGAAGCCGATCATCACCTCGCCGCTGCCATGGCCGATGTAGCTGCCAAGGCGAGCCAATCCCACGCTGCACCGGCGGATGATGCGCTTCAGCTGCCGGCTGGTCACCGGAAGGTCGGTAGCGACAATCATGATGCAGCTGCCCTGATCCGGGGTGTCCTCATGGATGCGGCGCTCAATCTCCTGCCCCACAGGCTGCCCGTCGATCCGCAGATCGCTGAGAGAACCGTGATTGGTTTGTACCAGTACGCCGAGGAGGAAAATCTCGCCATCGATCTCGATCTGCCTCGACGATGTACCGATGCCGCCTTTCAGATCGTGACAGGTCATGCCCTTGCCGGCGCCAACGTCGCCTTCCGCAAAGGACGGCGACGCGGATGCGATCGCTGCAAATACATGCTCCTGTTCTACCGCGCGATGACGGATGTCATTCAGCGATGCATCATTACATTCGCAGATCACCGGATTGACAGAGGTGATCGCATAACCGTTCTCCTCTGCCTGGCGGCACATATATTCCACCATGGCGTCATGCACTTTGCCCACGTTGAGCGTGTTTGTCAGCGCAATGGGCGTTTCAAGCGTCCCCAGCTCTTCGATCTGCATCAGCCCGGCTGTCTTGCCAAAGCCATTGAGGACATGCTCTGCCGCGACCATCTTCCGCTTGAAAATATCATCCGTGCAGGGCAGCACAACGGTAACGCCGGTCTTATGGCGGTCATTGTCGATGGTGCAATGCCCCACACGAACGCCTGGCACATCGCCGATGGAATTCAATCTGCCCTTTGGCATGCGGCCAACCTTCATATCCACAGTTTCAGCCTCCTGAAAAACAACTTCACCCCATTATACCACAATCGCGGACGCAATCAAGCACAATCTGCCATCAGCTTCCAGCATCATCCTTGGAGATTCAGGCTACAATAGCCGCGAACCCCAATGTTCTCATTCGAATCAAGGAGGCATGCATTATGCGCGCAACCGGCATTGTCCGCCGCATTGACGATCTTGGCAGAGTGGTCATCCCCAAGGAGATCCGTCGTACGCTCCGTATCCGCGAGGGCGACCCGCTGGAGATCTATACCGACCGCGACGGCGAGGTCATCCTGAAGAAGTACAGCCCCATTGGTGAAATGAGCAGCTTTGCAAAGGATTACACCGAGAGCCTGTTCCGTTCCCTGGGGCACATTGCGGTCATCGTTGATCGGGACCAGGTAGTCGCTGCCAGCGGCGTATCCCGCAAAGAGCTGTGGGACAAGCCTATTTCCCACGACCTGGAGACTGCCATCGCGGGGCGGCAGACAATGACCCTCAACCGTCAGCAGGGGGGCCGCATCATGGCTGTGACCAGCGAGGAAGACGCAAATGCAGCGTATACGGCCCAGGTCATCAGCCCCATTATTGCAGACGGCGAAGCGATCGGCGCCGTGCTGCTGATGAGCCGCGAAAACGGGGTGCGCATGGGCGATACGGAGGTCAAGGTCGCCGAAACAGCCGCCGGCATCGTGGGCAGACAGATGGAACAGTGATCACGAGGGGGAGCGATCCCCCTTTTTGTGTTTTTCCCTTGTGCAAACGGATAAAGAGGCGTATAATAGGGTGCGAATGATATGCGAAAGGATGCATCCTATGACGAACAAGTCGAAGTCGATCATCGGCGGTATGACGGTGCTTGGCCTTGCCGGCGTCATCTGTAAACTGGTGGGTGTGCTTTATTCCATCCCGCTGACATGGATGATCGGAACGCAGGGCCTGGGCGTGTATAATGCCGTGTTCCCTGCCTACAATCTGCTGCTGACGATCTCATCCGCCGGATTACCCGTGGCTGTGAGCCGCCTGGTCGCCAGAAGCCTGGCCAAGGATGATCCCCGCAGCGCGAGGAATGTGTTCAAGACCGCCCTGCTTCTGCTCACCATCGTCGGCGCTGTGGCGACCATCATCATGCTGGCGGGCAGCAACCTGCTGGCCGTCGCATCGGATCAGCCCACCAGCCGTATCGGCTTCCAGGTGATAGCCCCCTGCGTTCTGCTGGTGTGCATGCTCAGCGCTTTCCGCGGATTCATGCAGGGGCAGCAGAATATGACGCCCACGGCCATCAGCCAGCTGATCGAGCAGGTCGGCAAGGTGTTCCTGGCGCTGCCGATGGCCTATTTCGGCAGCAGGCTCGGCATCGAGCACGGACATCCCGGCGCGCTCCTTGGCACCACGATCGTGGAGGGCCTGGCGCTTCTGTACATGGTGATCCTCTATTATCGCAGGCGCACCGCCTTTGCTTCCCTGCCCCAGCTGACGGATGTTGCACCCGAATCCCGCGGCAGCATCGCCAGGCAGCTGCTCGGGATCTCCCTGCCGATCACCATCGGTGCATGCATCGTGCCGCTGTCCCAGTATATCGATTCCACCATGCTCGTCGGCCGACTGATGTCCACCGGCATGGAAGCCGGAAAAGCCGCTTCGGTATACGGCTTGTTCTCCGGTACGGTCATCCGTATCATCAATATCCCCACGGCGCTTGCGCTGGCAGTCAGCATGTCGCTGGTGCCTGCGATCTCCTCTGCCAAGGCGGTTAACGATAACGACCAGATCGTCCGCCAGACAGATCTGGGCATGCGCTTTGCTTTCCTGATCGGCCTCCCCTGCTCCATCGGTATGAGTGTCCTTGCCGAGCCTCTGATGCGCTTCTTCTATGAGGGCAGCATCGTGGAGGAGGAGCTCATCCTGGGCGGCGAGCTGCTGACGATGTCCGGCCTGACCATCATCCTGTTCACCGTGGTACAGGCGACGACCAGCGTCCTTCAGGGCCTGGGCAAGCAGCGCATCCCCATGTATACGCTGGTCGCCGGCGTGGTCTGCAAGATCATACTGAATTACATACTTATTGCCGTTCCTGCCATCAACATCCACGGCGCGCCCATTGCGTCCCTGGTGTGCTACTCTGTTTCCATGCTCCCCAATCTGTATTACATGCTCAAATACACCAATTCCCGGCTGAATTGGATGGGCTGGATCGTCCGGCCCGGCATCGCTACCGCCGCAATGGGCCTGGTGGTGTTTGCCATGCGTGAACTGCTGCCCGGCGGGCGGCTGATGCTGCTGGCCGAGGTTGCCGTCGGCGTGGTCGTGTTTGCCGGCGTTGCGCTGGCAGTCAAAGCTATCACTGTGGAGGACCTGCGTGCATTCCGCCGCAGAAAGTAAGAGGTGCCTATGAAACCTGTGATCACCGTCGTCTCTCTCGGGCCCCGAGTGCCGAAGCTGCTCACGCTGCAGACCGTGGCTGCACTCAGGAAGTCCCCCTGCCTGTTCCTTCGCACAGCACGCCACCGTGCGGCAGACTGGCTGCGCGATGAAGGGATCGCCTTTACCGATTTTGACGCCCTTTATGACGAGTTTGAGGATTTCGACGCCCTTCATGGCGAAATGGCACGCCGTTTGTGGGCGACTGCGGAAGAGAAGGCTGTTACATTCGCGGTCATTGACGCCCAGACGGACGGCGCCGTGCGGGCGCTGCGCATGAACCGTCCTGAGGATGGCAAGGTGACGATCCTGCCGGGTGTGACCGTGGCAGACAGCTGCCTTGCACTCCTGCCGGAGAGGTTCGATCACAATGGCAAGGTGCGGATCCTGCCGGCGATGGACGCCCTGGAAGCGGCTCCCGATCCTGCCACGCCGCTGCTGATCACAGAGGTATTCAACAGGATGCTTGCCTGCGATCTAAAGCTGAAGCTGGCAGATCTCTACGGCGATGAGGCAGAGATCGTCTTCTTCCCCACCAGCGCGAAGATCAACCGCAAACCGGTCGTCATTCCCATGATGGAGCTGGACCGTCAGCACACCTACGATCATACCATCTGCATCTATGTGCCCGCCATCCCCATGGAGCAGCGTGATCGCTACTGCTTTGCCGACCTGCTCAAGGTGATGCATACCCTGCGCAGGCAGTGTCCCTGGGATGGGCAGCAGACGCATGAAAGTCTGCGCAAGTACATGATCGAAGAAGCCTACGAAGCTGTTGGCGCGATCGATGAGGACGACATGGAACATCTGGCCGATGAGCTCGGCGATGTGATGCTGCAGATCGTCTTCCACGCAGACATTGCCGATGAGATCGGTGAATTCTCCATTGGCGACGTCACCACAGCGATCGTCCGCAAGCTGATCTACCGCCACGCGCATATCTTCGGCAATGTGCATTGCGATACCGCTGAGGAAGTGACCCAGAGCTGGGAGCAGCTCAAGAAGGCCGAGAAGGGCCTGACGACCCAGGCCAGCGTTCTGGCAGACGTCAGCCAGGGACTTCCTGCCTTGATGCGCGCCGCAAAGGTACAGAAAAAGGCGGCCAATGTCGGCTTTGACTGGGACGACGCGATCGGCGCCCTGCCGAAGATCCACGAGGAAGCCGAGGAGGTTTTGGCCGAATTGGAAGCAGGCCGCGATCCCGGCGAGGAGCTTGGCGACCTTCTCTTCAGCTGCGTCAATGTGGCGCGCCTGGCAGGACAGGAACCCGAGCTGCTGCTCAAATCCGCCACGGAAAAGTTCATCAGGCGGTTCACCGCCATGGAAAACCTCATCATTTCCGACGAAAAATCGCTGGAGGGCTTGACATTGGCGGAAATGGATGTATACTGGAATAGGGTAAAAGCCAGCATGTCAAATGGCCTGTAACCCCGCATATCCAATGCATTCGCAGGTAATCCTGTTGAGGCAGGTATGCAGCAATATCAAGTTTCAGGGCATAAGCCCGCCATGCATAACGCATAGGTACATTTAAGGAGGAACATCATCATGAACAAGACCGAACTGATTGCCGCCATCACCGAGAAGACCGGCTTCACCAAGAAGGACGCCGAGAAGGCTCTGAACGCTGTGGTGGACGTTATCACCGAGTCCCTGGTGAAGGGCGACAAGGTCCAGATCGTTGGCTTCGGCTCCTTCGAGGTGAAGGATCGCCCCGAGCGCGTTGCCCGCAACCCCCAGGCTCCCGATCAGGAGATCACCATCCCCGCCTCCAAGGCTCCCGTCTTCAAGGCTGGCAAGTCCCTGAAGGAAGCTGTCAACAAGTAATTACGGCTTACGGCCCGCAGGCGATGCTTGCGGGTTTTTCTTTATCGAGGTGAATATCATGCGTCTTGACAAGTATTTGAAAGTATCCCGTATCATCAAGCGCCGCACCGTGGCCAATGAAGCTTGCTCCGGCGGACGCGTCACACTCAACGGCAAGGTTGCCAAGCCTGGCGCAGAGGTCAAGCCCGGCGATATCATGACCATCCGCTTTGGCGACCATCTGGGTAAGTACGAGATCCTCTCCGTTCCGGCCACCGTCCGTAAGGAAGGCGCGGCGGATCTCTACCGCATCCTTGAAGAGGACGCGGCCATGGCCAGTGAACGGCAGGCGGAGGAA
>X409_Impala__coassemble_400_pt1 | contig 26090 bp, 24 predicted proteins | sample X409_Impala__metabat2_high_PE_002 | metagenome-assembled genome bin X409_Impala
CCGCGACTGGGGCCCCCTGGATGACGAGTGCGACTGCTACACCTGCCGCAACTTCTCCCGCGGCTACATCCGCCACCTGCTGCGCTCGGGCGAGATCACCGGCGGCCGCCTGGTGTCCATCCACAACCTGCGCTTCCTTCTGCACCTGATGGAGCAGATCCGCGAGGCCATCCGCGAAGACCGCTTCCTGGACTTCCGCAATGAGTTCTACAGCAAGTATGATATGTCACGGAATTTCTGACGGCATGCGAAAAGGCTCTCCCAATGGGAGAGCCTTTTGTGTTGCGTTACTGCGCGTCACGAATCGCCATAACCACCCTCTGGGCGATGCTGCCCTCACGCAGGGCGGTGACGGCCTCCTCCGGCGTGCACCACCGGGCGGAGAGGACCTCGCTGGGGCTGGGGCGCACAGTGCCCTCCGCCTGGGCGGCATAGCCCAGCATGAGCATGCTGCCCTCCAGGTGGGGGTAGGATGCAATGTACCGCAGGGCGGTGACGGTCAGGCCGGTCTCCTCGGCGATCTCGCGGCGGGCGGCGGCCTCGGCGGATTCCCCCGGCTTGATGTAGCCGGCCACCAGCACCTCGCGGTCCGGGCGGCGGGTCTCCCGCTGGAGCAGGACTTCGCCCCGTTCGTTCATCACCGCAGCGATGATGCAGGTGGAAAATGCGTCGAACCAGGGACGCCGGCAGCCCTCGCAGAAGGGCACGGGGCCCTCGTCGCCGATGGGGCGGGCGGCGAGGCGCTGTCCGCAATCCGGGCAGAAGGTGTAGCGCATGGGTCAGCCTCCTTGATGCGTAGGGGAGGGGCTTGCTCCTCCCGCTTTCGGGAACAATTTGCTGAACAGCCGCCACAGCCCGGCGCCCAGCATGCTGCCCAGGAAGTTCAGCAGCAGGTCGTCCACATCCACCGTGCGGCCGATGAAGAGCTGCGTGAACTCGATGAAGCAGGTCAGCGCCAGGCACATGCCGGCCACGGGCAGGAAGCGGCGGAATCTCTTCCACAAAAGCGGCAGGAAGAAGCCCCAGGGCATGAACAGCACCGTGTTGCCCAGCAGCTGTGTGCGGGATTCGTCCGTGTGGATGGAATTGAGCTGCAGCCGGATGGTCTCAAAGGGGGTGAAACGCAGGCCCTCGCCGGTGGAGAGCCGCTCCCGGGCGCTTTGCAGCATGGCGGCAGGGGAGGTCCACGCGCCCTCCAGCGCCATCGCCAGCAGCGCGGCGATGTACATCACGAACAGGCACAGGGCGATCTCGCGTTTGATGGGACGTTTCCAGGGCTTGCGGATGATGAGCCACACCGGCAGCACGCACAGGCAGATCAGCGCGAAACGGGTCAGCTTTTCGGTCACTTCACGGCCTCCAGCGCCTGGGCGATGTCGGCGATGAGATCGTCAGCACCCTCCAGGCCGCAGGAGATGCGCACCAGGCCCGCAGGCACGCCGGCGGCCGCCAATTGCTCCTCGCTCATCTGGCGGTGGGTGGAGGTGGCGGGGTTCAGGCAGCAGGTGCGGGCGTCGGCCACATGGGTCTCGATGGCGGCCAGCTTCAGCTGCTTCATGAAGGCTTCCGCAGCGGCGCGTCCGCCCTTGAGCTCGAAGCTGACCACGCCGCAGCCGCCCTGGGGCATGTACTTCATGGCCAGGTCGTAGTACTTGTCGCCAGGCAGGTGGGGGAAGCTGACGGCCTTGACGGCAGGATGCGCCTTGAGGAAGGAGGCCACGGCCAGGCCGTTCTCGCAGTGCTTGGGCATGCGGACGTGAAGACTCTCCAGGCCCAGGTTGAGGTAGAAGGCGTGCTGGGGGCTCTGGATGCAGCCCAGGTCGCGCATCAGCTGGCTGGTGCACTTGGTGATGAAAGCACCCTCCTTGCCGAATTTCTCGGCGTAGGTGACGCCGTGGTAGCTCTCGTCGGGGGTGCAAAGGCCGGGGTACTTGTCCGCATGGGCCATCCAGTCAAACTTGCCCGCGTCGATGATCGCGCCGCCCACCGCCACGCCATGGCCGTCCATGTACTTGGTGGTGGAGTGGGTCACGATATCCGCGCCCCACTCGATGGGGCGGCAGTTGACCGGGGTGGGGAAGGTGTTGTCGATGATCAGCGGCACGCCGTGGCGATGGGCCGCATCGGCGAATTTCTCAATGTCCAGCACGGTCAGCGCCGGGTTGGCGATGGTCTCGCCGAAGAGGGCCTTCGTGTTGGGACGGAAGGCCGCGTCGAGCTCCTCCGCCGTGGCGTCGGGGCTGACGAAGGTGGACTGGATGCCCATCTTGCTCAGCGTGACGCTGATGAGGTTGAAGGTGCCGCCGTAAATGGAGGAGGAGGCCACGATGTGGTCGCCGGCGTTGCAGATGTTGAAGATGGCGAAGAAGTTCGCCGCCTGGCCGGAGGAGGTCAGCATGGCCGCCGTGCCGCCCTCCAGGGCAGCGAGCTTGGCGGCGACGTAATCGTTGGTGGGGTTCTGCAGCCGGGTGTAGAAGTAGCCGCTGGCCTCCAGGTCAAAGAGCTTGCCCATATCCTCGGAGGTGGCGTACTTGAAGGTGGTGGACTGCACGATGGGGATCTGCCGGGGTTCGCCATTGCCGGGGGTATAGCCGGCCTGCACACAACGGGTATCAATAGAGGACATGAAAATCATCCTTTCAATAAAATTCAACCAACAAGGAAGCGGGAAAAAGGGTCAAGGGTCGATGACCCTTGCGGGGTCCAGGGCCGCGGAGGCCCTGGTGGGGTACAGGGGCAACGCCCCTGCTTCGTGCCCGCAGGCGCAAAGAAACACGCGCCTTTCGCGGGATCTCCGATCCCGCCGAAACAGCTCGCACAGCCGAAAAGGAAAGACAATACCAGCCGACTAACTTCCCCCCCGCTCCATGCGAAACCAGCCGCAAGTGAACGGCCTCATCCGTCAGTCCGCAGGCGGACTGCCGCCTTCCCCGCAAACGGGGAAGGTCTGTTTTGTCGCCTTTATTCCAGCGGATCGGGCCTGTCGCCGCCGAGGGAGATGAACACCGGCGCGTCAGGCAGGGAGAAGATGCGCTCTTTCAGAAAAATCGGGTAGAAGGACAGCTCCCGCAGCGCCTCAAACTTTACCCAGCGGAAATGGTGGACTTCCGAGCCTTCCACCCGGGTGAAGGCGTCGCCACGCTTCAGCAGCTCCGGCGGCGCGTCCAAGAGGTAGTATAGGCACATTTCGTGGTAGCGGGCGTCCATCAGCGTGAAGAAGGACTCCGCCATGAACACCAGCCGGTGAGGCGGCAGGGCGATGTCCAGCTCCTCGCGTAGTTCACGGGCCAGGGCAGCTTCGGCGGGTTCGTGCAGGCGGATGCGTCCTCCGGGCAGGTAGTCGTGGGGGATGCCCTCATCCTGCATAACGAGGATGCGGCTATCGTGAATGATGATCCCCGCTGCGCGGAAATTGAACGCGCCCTCTGCCGATTTAAGGGATAGGTCCATGCCTGCACCTCCGCTTTCACAATGGCAAAATTATACCACGCCGGACAAAACAGTGTCAATCCGGCGTGGCGGATGTATGGAATTAAGAACAATGCAGGGTGGAAAACACCTCGCCCACGCTGTCGCGGATGACCAGCGTGGCGGCCTCGTCCATGGGGGTGGCGTCCCGGTTGATAAGCACCAGGTGCTGCCCCCGGAAGTAGTGCACCAGCCCTGCGGCGGGGTATACCGTCAGGCTGGTCCCGGCGATGATCATCGTGTCCGCCTGGCGGATGTGGTGAACGGCGGCGGACAGCACGTCGTCATCCAGACCCTCCTCGTAGAGCACGACCTCCGGCTTGATGACGCCATTGCAGGGGCATTTCGGGATGCCCTGCGAATCGCGGATGATCTCCGGCGGGAAGAACCTGGCGCACTTCAGGCACCGGTTGCGGTGGATGGAGCCGTGCAGCTCCAGCACGTTTTTGCTGCCGGCGGCCTGGTGCAGCCCGTCGATATTCTGGGTGATGACGGCGGTGAGCTTTCCGGCCTTCTCAAGTTCTGCGAGGAAGTGATGGGCGGCGTTGGGCTTGGCCTCCAGGGGGAGCATCCTGTCCCGGTAGAAGCGGTAGAATTCCTCCGTATGGCGGCGGAAGAAGGTCGCGCTGAGGATGGTCTCCGGCGGGAAGGCGTATTGCTGGTTGTACAAGCCGTCCGTGCTGCGGAAATCGGGGATGCCGGATTCGGTGCTCACGCCTGCCCCGCCGAAGAACACGATGCGGCGGGAGGAATCGATGATCTGCTGGAGCTCCTGATACATGCGGGTCACCTCGTGATGATGTGGCACCATTGTACCACGCCGCCCGCCCAGACGCAATCCCCCTGCATCGCCAATCCATGTATTTTTGTCGTGAATCATCGCCCGGAAAGCGCATGTGCCCCTTGCAAAATCCGCCTGTTGCCAGTATAATGGTAAGCGTGAACCCATGTCCCCCGGTGGGGATTGCGAAATGATACATCAGGAGGAATGAAATCATGGACGTGATGACCGCCTACGAGCAGTGGCTCAAGGATTTCGCTGCTGACGCCGATACCGTGGCCGACCTCAAGGCCATTGCCAATGATCCCAAGGAGATCGAGGATCGCTTCTATACCGAGCTGAGCTTCGGCACCGCCGGCATGCGCGGCGTGCTGGGCGCGGGCATGAACCGCATGAACCGCTACAATGTCCGCCGTGCCACCAAGGGCCTGGCCCAGTATCTGCTCCGCAAGCCCGAGGAGGCTGCCCGCGGCGTGGTCATCGCCTATGACTCCCGCCGTTTCTCCGCTGAGTTCGCCAAGGACACCGCGCTGGTGCTGGCCCAGGAGGGCGTGCCTGCCATGCTGTTTGACGCGCTGCGTCCCGTGCCCGTGCTGAGCTATGCCGTGCGCCACCTGAACGCCATCGCCGGCATCGTGATCACCGCGTCCCACAATCCGCCCCAGTACAATGGCTATAAGGTCTACGGCGAGGACGGCGCGCAGGTCGGTCCCGAGGCCGCCGAGGGCATCACCGAGATCATCCGCGCCACCGCTTACACCGACTGCACCCTGATGGACGAGCAGGAAGCCCTCGATAAGGGCCTGCTGAAGTACATCGGCAATGCCGAGGTGGATGACGATTACATCGCCGAGGTGAAGACCCTGTGCGTCCAGCCCGAGATGCTGGAGAAGATGGGCGCCGAGCTGTCCATCGTGTACACCCCCGTGCATGGCTCCGGCAATGTGCCGGTGCGCCGCATCCTCAAGGAGATCGGCATTTCCAACGTCTCCGTCGTGATGGAGCAGGAGCTGCCCGATCCCGCGTTCCCCACCGTCAAGGTGCCCAACCCCGAGGAGCCCGACACCTTCAAGCTGGCCATCAAGCTGGCTGACGAGAAGGGCGCCAAGGTCATCTTCGCCACCGACCCCGACTGTGACCGCCTGGGCGTGGCCGTCAAGACCTCCGCGGGCGACTGGCAGCTGCTGACCGGCAACCAGATCGGCTGCGTGCTGCTGCACTACATCCTCTCCGCCAAGAAGAAGGCGAATACCCTGCCTGCCAACGGCGCGGCGGTGAAGTCCATCGTGTCCACCAGCCTGAGCAACAAGATCGCTGCGTCCTTCGGCGTGGAGATGTTCGAGACCCTCACCGGCTTCAAGTTCATCGGCGAGAAGATCCAGCAGTTCCAGGATACCGGCAGCCACACCTTCCTCTTCGGCTTTGAGGAGAGCTACGGCTTCCTGTCCTCCACCTTCGTGCGCGACAAGGACGGCGTCAACGCCTCCATGCTCATCGCGGAAGTCGCCTGCGCCTGCGCCGCTCAGGGCATCACCCTGTACGATTATGTGCAGTCCATCTTCGCCGAGTACGGCTACTTCGTGGAGAAGGTCGTGTCCGTCACCCTGCCCGGCAAGGAGGGCCTGAGCCGCATGAAGGAGATCATGGCCGGCCTGCGCGCGAATCCCCCGGCGGAGATCTGCGGCATGAAGGTCACCGCTGTGCGCGACTACAAGAAGGGCACCCGTACCGCCGGCGGCGTGGTGGAGCCCACCGGCCTGCCCACCTCCGACGTGCTCTACTTCGAGCTGGAAAACGGCAACTGGGTCTGCGTGCGCCCCTCCGGCACCGAGCCCAAGATCAAGCTCTACGTCAACACCAACGCCGCCGACAAGGCGACCGCCGAGCAGCTGAACGCCGATCTGCGGGTTGCTTCCGAGGCGCTGCTGAAGTAAAAGGGTCGAAGACCCCGCGTGGCTTCCGAGGCGCTGCTGAAGTAAGCAATGCATGTGCCCGTCCCCTTCGCGGGGGACGGGCTTTTGCTGTATACAAGCGTATTTTTGCAAAAATGTGCATAAGGATACATGTATTCAAGGGCTCCGGATTGTGTTTTTGATGTTTTTCCGAAACGCAGCGAAAATCCCAAAAACCCGCAAAGCCTTGATTTGACTGGGTTTGACGGATTTTTTCCGAAAATTTCGCTTGTGCGGGCAAGCGTTGACAGGGTTGATAATATGTGGTATTGTCTTACCAACCACTCCGGCGGCGGAGAAAGCCGCGCCGGATATTTGTAAGGAGGAAACTACTATGAAGAAGCTGCTGAGCCTTGCGCTGGCTATCGCAATGCTGCTCTCCATGGCGACCTTCGCCGTGGCTGAGGAAGGCAACTGGAAGATCGCCATCCTGACCGGTACCGTGTCTCAGGGCGAGGAAGAATTCCGCGCTGCCGAGAAGGCCATCGCCACCTGGGGCGCTGACCACATCATCACCGACACCTACCCCGACAACTTCATGGCCGAGATGGAGACCACCGTCTCCAAGATCGTGGCTTTCGCCGCTGATCCCGACGTGAAGGCCATCGTGGTCTGCCAGGCCGTGCCCGGCACCAAGGCTGCTTTCGACAAGGTTCGTGAGCTGCGCGGTGACGAGGTCCTGCTGATCGCCGGCACCCCCCAGGAAGACCCCGCTGTCATCTCCAAGGCTGCTGACGTCGTCATGTATGCTGACGAGATCGCTCAGGGCGACACCATCATGGAAAAGTGCGACGAGTGGGGCATCGAGGTGTTCATCCACTACTCCTTCCCCCGTCACATGGCCATGGAGCTGATCGTTGGCCGTCACACCCTGATGAAGGAAAATGCCGAGATGCTGGGCATCGAGTTCGTTGACGTGACCGCTCCCGACCCCACCGCTGAGGCCGGCCTGTCCGCTTCCCAGCAGTTCATCCTGGAGGACGTCCCCCAGCAGATGGCCAAGTATGAGGGCAAGAAGGTCGCCTTCTTCACCACCAACTGCGGCATGCAGCCCTCCCTGCAGACGGCTGTCCTGTCCCAGCCCAATGCCTACTATCCCCAGCCCTGCTGCCCCTCTCCCTACCACGCCTTCCCCGCGACCCTGGGTCTGGAGCTGGCTGTTGGCGGCGATGACGAGGCCGCTCTGAAGCAGATCGCTGCCAAGCTGGAGGAGCACGGCGCTACCGGCCGCTACTCCACCTGGGCTTCCCCCGTTGCCATGACCATCATCGAGATCGGTGTTGAGTACGGCAAGGCCTTCATCGATGGCCAGCTGACCGGCGCCAACGACGCTGCCAAGCTGTCCGAGCTGCTGAACGCCAAGATCAACGGCGCCAAGGTTGCCAACTACACCAACGCCGAAGGCACCACCTTCGACAACTACTACACCATCCTGCTGGCTCCCGTTGATTTCAACGACTACCTGCAGTAATCTGTAAGGCGATTCAGAGCCCGCCCGTTTCGGGCGGGCTCATATTATGCAAAGGAGGTTCACCAAGTTGAGCGCTGAGTATGTTCTGGAAATGAGAAATATCAGCAAGAATTATGGTGAAAATACCGTTCTGAGCGATGTGACGCTGAAGGTGCGTCCGGGCGAGATCCATGCGCTGCTGGGTGAAAACGGCGCGGGCAAGTCCACGCTGATGAACGTGCTGTTTGGCATGCCGGTGATCCATTCCACGGGCGGCTTTGGCGGTGAGGTGCTGCTGGACGGCGAAAAGACCAGCATCGCTTCCCCCCATGACGCGATGACCAAGGGCATCGGCATGGTGCACCAGGAGTTCATGCTGCTGCCGGGCTTCACGGTGACGGAGAATATCAAGCTGAACCGCGAGGTGACCAGGAAGAACCTGGTCAGCCGCATGCTGGGCCATAACCTGGAAACGCTGAATATGGAAGCCATGTCCTCCGCCGCCCGCAAGGCGCTGGACAGCGTGGGCATGTCCATTGACGAGTACACCCGCGTGGAAGGCATGCCCGTTGGCTACATGCAGTTTGTGGAGATCGCCCGCGAGATCGACAAGACGGGCATCAAGCTGCTGGTGTTCGACGAGCCCACTGCCGTGCTCACCGAGAGCGAGGCGCAGCAGCTGGTCACCGTCATGAAGGCCATCGCGGAAAGCGGCATCGCCATTATCTTCATTACCCACCGCCTGGACGAGGTCATGGAGGCGGCGGACGCCATCACCATTCTGCGCGACGGCAAGCTGGTCACCTGCCTGGACAAGAAGGATACCAGCATCGTTGAGCTGGCCGAATTGATGATCGGCCGCAAGGGCGAGGCCATGGTCACCACCGAGCCCCGCGAGGTCCCTCATGACAATGTGGCCCTGGCGGTCAGGGACCTGTACGTCAACATGTCCGGCGAGGAAGTGCGCGGCGTGTCCTTCGATGTGTTCGAGGGAGAGATCCTGGGTATCGGCGGTCTGGCCGGCCAGGGCAAGCTGGGCATCCCCAACGGCGTGATGAGCCTGTATTCCTCCTCGGGCGAGGTGAAGATCTTCGGCGAGGAGCTGAAGCTGGGCAACGCGGCGGATGCGCTGCGGGCCGGCATCGCCATGGTGTCCGAGGACCGCAAGGGCGTGGGCCTGCTGCTGGATCAGTCCATTGAGGACAATATCGCCTTCACGGCCATGCAGGTCAACGGCGAGTTCCTGCGCAAGATCGGCCCCTTCACCCTCAAGAGCAGCGGCGCCATCCGTCAGCAGGCGGAGAAGATGATCCAGGAGCTGGACATCCGCTGCTTCGGCCCCACGCAGCACTCAGGCACCCTTTCCGGCGGCAATCAGCAGAAGGTCTGCATTGCCCGCGCGCTGACGATGAATCCGCGCTTCCTGTTCGTGTCCGAGCCCACCCGCGGCATCGACATCGGCGCCAAGAAGCTGGTGCTGGAGACCCTGGTCAAGCTGAACCGGGAAAAGGGCATGACCATCGTGATGGTCTCCTCCGAGCTGCAGGAGCTGCGCAGCATCTGCGACCGCATCATGATCGTCTCCGAGGGCAAGCTGGTCGATACCCTGCCGCCGGACGCCAGCGATGCGGACTTCGGCCTGGCCATGAGCGGCATCAAGCCCGGCGAACACAAGTGAGTGAGGTGAGATACAGTGACGAAGAATAAAGTGCAGCGGATCATTGCCATCGTGCTGGTGGCAGCGGCCGTTGTGATGGCTGTCGTGGGCGGTATCCACCTGCCCAAGCGGGACAGCACCGCTGCCGTTCAGGCGGTGGAGGAGCTGCGGATCCGCACCCTGCTGGACGTGACCGGCGACGGCCTGGTGGAAACCTACGTTGAGCTGGCCCGCAAGGACGCCATGCAGGCTGCCAAGGCTGCCGGCGGCACCATGGCGGAGCGCCGCGCCGCTGCGGATCAGGCTGAGGAAGAGACCCGCGCCAAGTATGCCAATACCCAGACGGATTACAGCACCATTGATGTGTCCGCGCTCAAGCCTGCCGTGGCGGATTACGCCGCCCGGCTGGACAAGTACTACACCCTGAAGGCGGACGCCGAACAGGCTTACATCGACGCCCACATCGCAGAAGCGGAGGCCAAGGCCGAGGCGGAGCGTCAGGCGAAGATCGACGCCGGCCAGGAGGTCGGCGAGGAGCAGCCTGTCCAGGTGGATATGTCCGGCTTCAAGGCGACGGAAGAAATGACGGCCGCCCAGGCGGAGGCTGACGAGGCCTTCGTTGCCGTGGGCGCTGCCCTCAAGGAGATCTACCCCGCTCTGGATGACGACGCCCTCAAGACCCTCAAGGGCACCATCAGCAGCGTTGTGCTGCAGCAGGGCGAAACCTATACTGACCTGTACGACCGCTACATGGCGGCGGGCAGCGGCGCTGCGGTGACCAACGGCACCACGGCTGCGCTCATCCGCTATGCGGACGATCTGCTCTACGGCGCGCTGGCGCTGGTGGTGGCCGCGCTGGTCATCCTGTACTATGAGCTGCTGAGCAAGAAGCTGGGCATCCCGCGCATCGTGCTGGGCGTGTTCTTCATCCTGCTGTGCTTCATGTGCCTGTGGTTTGACCTGAGCCTGGCGGCGCTTTTGTCCAACAGCCTGGTGCGCATGGGCATGAACGCCGTGATGGTGCTGGCCATGGTGCCCGGCATCCAGTGCGGCATCAGCCTGAACCTGGGCCTGCCCATCGGCCTGGTCGCCGGCCTGATCGGCGGCCTGGTCACCATCGAGTGGGGCATCCCCGGCGTGTGGGGCTTCATCGTGGCCATCCTGGTGGGCGTGGTGATCGCGGCCATCTGCGGCTGGCTGTACTCCAAGCTCCTCAACCGCCTCAAGGGCGAGGAAATGTCCGTAACGACCTATGTCGGCTTCTCCATCGTGTCCCTGATGTGCATTGCGTGGCTGGTGCTGCCCTTCAAGAGCCTGAAGCTGCGCTGGCCCATGGGCACCGGCCTGCGCAACACCATCGGCCTGGATTCCACCAACTTCAAGCATGTCCTGGATGACTTCCTGGCCTTCGAGATCGGCGATTTTGTGGTTCCCACGGGCCTGCTGCTGTTCATGCTGCTGATGTGCTTCCTGGTGTGGCTCTTCACCCGCACCAAGACCGGCGTGGCCATGCAGGCTGCGGGCAACAACCCCCGCTTTGCCGAGGCCACCGGCATCGATGTGGACAAGATGCGCGTCATCGGTACTGTCCTCTCCACGGTGCTGGGCGCCATCGGTATCCTGGTGTATTCCCAGAGCTACGGCTTCATGCAGCTGTACACCGCGCCCCGTCAGATGGGCTTCATCGCGGCCTCCGCGATCCTCATCGGCGGCGCCTCCACGTCCCGCTGCAAGATCAGCCATGTGCTTATCGGTACCTTCCTGTTCCAGGGCGTGCTGACCCTGGGCATGCCTGTGGCGAACGTGCTGGTGCCCGGCTCCACCATTTCCGAGACCCTGCGCATCCTGATCTCCAACGGCATCATCCTCTATGCCCTGACCAAGTCCGGAGGTGGTTCGCGTGCGTAAGTATAATTGGAGCAAGATCCTGCGTGAAAACGCCGTGACGATCATGTTCATCGTGATGTGTATCGTCTGCCTGGCCTGCAGCGGTCAGTCCCTGAGCTTTGTGATGTATGAGCTCTTTGGCCGCCTGAGCCGCAATGCCTTCATCGTCCTGGCGCTGATCATCCCCATCGTTGCGGGCATGGGCATCAACTTTGCCATCACCATTGGCGCCATGGCGGCGCAGATCGCCGTGCTGTGGGTGATCGAATGGGGCGTGAGCGGCCTGCCCGGCATGGCCCTGGCTGCCCTGATGACCGTGCCGCTGGCTGCCTTCTTCGGCTTCCTGATCGGTAAGCTCCTCAACAAGATGAAGGGCCAGGAAATGATCGGCGGCCTGATCCTGGGCTACTTTGCCAATGGTCTGTACCAGCTGCTGTTCCTGTTCATCTTCGGCAACCTGATCCCCCTGAATGCCCCGGGCCTTGTCATCAAGGGCTCCACCGGCGTGGCCAACACCATCGACCTGTCCACCGAGCGCGGCTTCAAGTACGCCCTGGATGGCCTGTGGAGCGTGGACTTCGGCACCGCGATGTACGTCATCTTCGGCGTGCTGGCGGTGGCGACGGTCATCATGCTGCTGATGAAGAAGATGAAGCTCAAGCGCGGCCTGATCTACCTGGGCGTGATGGCGGCCTCCGTGCTGCTGTACCAGATCCCTGTGGTGGCCTCCGCCTTCAGCATGGTCAAGGTGCCCATGGTCACCTTCATCGTGGTGGGCGTGCTGTGCCTCTTCAACTCCGCCCTGCTCAAGACCCGCCTGGGCCAGCAGTTCCGCGCGGTCGGCCAGAACCGTACCGTCGCCAATGCCTCCGGCATCAATGTGGATAAGGTGCGCGTCATCGCCATCATGATCTCCACCGTGCTGGCGGGCTGGGGCCAGCTGATCTTCGTGCAGAACATGGGCTCCTTCCAGACCTATGGCGCGCACGAGCAGGTCGGCCTGTACGCAGGCGCGGCCATCCTGGTGGGCGGCGCGGGCATCCGCAAGGCCACCAACGGCCAGGCCATCCTGGGCTGTATCCTCTTCCACCTGCTGTTCATCGTGGCGCCCGCCGCCGGCAAGAACCTCTTCGGCGACGCGGCCATCGGCGAATACTTCCGCGTGTTCATCTCCTACGGCGTTATCGCGCTGGCGCTGGTGATGCATGCGTGGAGCGGCGTGCAGAAGAAGAAGTCCGCCAAGGAAGCGCTGACGGAATAAACCTCATCTGCCCCGGAAGACGCAGAAATGTGTCCTCCGGGGCTTTTTTTGATTGGCAAATGCGACAAGGTGTGATATAATATATTGATTCAGTATGCCCATGGCACGCTGATGGTGGCAAAGATCACAGAGCTGCGGCTCTGACAGGAGGAATCCACATGTTCGGCAAGTTTATGAACAACTACTACTACGGCAAATCCGGCAAGGGCGACTATACCCCCGAGGATCTGCCCAAGACCCGGATGCAGCTCTTCTTTGAGATGCTGCGGGTGCGGCTCAACGGCCTGTGCCGCATGAACCTGATCTACATGCTGCCCTGGATCCCCACGATGCTGGTGATCGGCATGCTGGTGATGTATGTGCTGTCCATCGGCACCGTGCCGGCGGAGGAAGTGACCGTCACCGGTGCGGACGGCACCATCACCACCGAGTATGTGGCGCCGGACATCTCCGAGGAGGAGATGCAGACGATGATCGCCGAGCAGGTCGACGCCGTTCCCACGATGATCAACCTGGCGCTGCTGCTGCTGATCCCCTGCATCGCCATCACCGGCCCCTGGACGGCGGGCGTGGCTTACGTCACCCGCAACTGGGCCCGCGATGAGCATGCCTTCATCTGGTCCGACATGAAGGATGCGATGAAGGAAAACTGGAAGCAGGCCCTGGGCCTGAGCGCCATTACCTCCTTCATGCCCATGCTGGCGTATCTGTGCTGGACATTCTATGGGGAGCTGGCGGTGAACAACTGGGTCATGGTCATCCCGCAGACGTTCACGGTGATGATCGCGGGCGTCTGGTTCCTGGCCATCACCTATGCATACCCCATGCTGGTCACCTACCGGATGTCCTTTGGCACCATCATCAAGAACAGCCTGCTGCTGGCCATCGGCCGCCTGCCCCTGAGCGTGGGCATCCGCCTGCTGCATCTGGTGCCCGCTGCGCTGACCTTCCTGCTGACGCTGCTGCTCAACAGCATCTGGGTGCCGATGGTGCTCTTCGGCTACTATGTGCTCATCGGCTTCACCCTGTCCCGCTTCACCACCGCGTCCTATACCAATGCCCAGTTCGATAAGTACATCAACTCCCGCATCGAGGGCGCGCAGGTCAACCGCGGCCTGGCCGAGGAGGAGGATGAGGACTGGGACGAGGAGGAAGAGGAGCGCGAGCTGAAGCCCTGGGAGAACGGCTACGCATCCCAGGATAAGTAAGGCATGATATGGCCCGCCGGTGCGCATCCTATCCGCAGAAAAATGCGGAGGTGCGGACGATGACGTGGCGGCTTTCCCCCAAACAGAAACGGAAATATCAGGCGGCGGACGCCCTGGGGCTCACCCGGCGGCTGCAGGAATGTGGCTGGCCGGGGCTGTCGGCCAAGGAGACCGGGCGCGTGGGCGCGATGCTGCGCCGTCCGCCGCGAAAACAGGAGTAACGGGAATTGTACACGAGTTTTGCTGAAGTATACGATCAGCTCATGGACAATGTGAACTATGAGCGCTGGGCGGATCTCTACGCCGAGATGCTGGCGATGAACGGCGTGGGCGCAGGCGGCAAGGTCTGCGAGTGCGCCTGCGGCACCGGCGGATTGACCATCCCCCTGGTGAAGCGCGGCTTCCAGATGACCGGCGTGGATCTCAGCCAGGAGATGCTGTGGATCGCCGCGCAGAAGGCTCGCAAGATGGGCCTGGGGCTGCCCTTCATCCAGCAGGATATGCGCAGGCTCCACCTGCACCGGCAGATGGATGCGGTCATCGCCACCTGCGACGGCGTGAACTATCTCCTCACGGATGAGGACGTGTGCGCCTTCTTCCGCGCGGCATGGGAGGCCATGCGCCCCGGCGGCGTGCTGATCTTCGACGTATCGACCCCCTGGAAGCTGGAAAATGTGCTGGGCAGTGAGCTGATCGTGGAGGACCGCGAGGACGTGACCTACATGTGGCAGAACAGCTTCAGCAAAAAGACCGGCGTCTGCGAGATGGCGCTGTGCTTCTTCCTCCGGGAGAAGGACGGCCGCTACCGCCGCATCGACGAGGAGCAGAAGCAGCGCGCCCACACCCGCGAGGGCCTGACCGCCCTGATGCAGAGCTGCGGCTTCACCAATGTGCACGTCTACGGCAACAGCCGCATGGAATCCCCCCGGGACAAGGAGCAGCGCTGGCACTTCACTGCCCGCAAGCCTGCCGCGGAATGATACAAGCAAGGAGAACATAAACATGGATGCTGAAAAGAACATTCAGATCGAGCGCCGGGAGGGCGACGAGATCCTGCGCGGCACGCTGATGGATGGCCAGGTGCGCATCATGATGTGCGAGACCACGCAGATGGCCCAGCGCGCGGCGGATATCCACCACGCCACCCCTGTCTGCACCGCCGCCATGGGCCGCCTGATGACCGCCACCAGCATGCTGGGCGTGATGATGAAGGGCGAGAATGAGTCCGTGACGGTCAACATCAAGGGCGGCGGCCCCATGGGCACCGTGGTGGCGGTGGCCAACCACGGCGACATCAAGGTCTGCGCGGATGATCCCCAGGTGGAGCTGCCCCTGCGGGAGGACGGCAAGCTGAACGTGGGCGCCGCCATCGGCAAGGACGGCTACATGACCGTCATCAAGGACCTGGGATTGCGCGAGCCCTACATCGGCCAGATCGAGCTGGTCTCCGGCGAGCTGGGCATCGACTTTGCCAACTACTACACCGTCTCCGAGCAGCAGCCCTCCCTGGTGGCCCTGGGCGTGCTGGTGGCAGGGGATACCGTGCTCAAGGCCGGCGGATTGCTCATCCAGCCCCTGCCCGGCTGCCCGGATGAGGTGATCGACCAGATCGAGCTGCGCAGCCCCATGTTCTCCGACATCAGCCGCGAGATGACCTTCGCCCCCAAGGAGGAGCTGCTGGAGGACTGGTTCCGCGGCATGGATCTTCAAATCCTGGAGCGCGCGCCGCTGCGCTATCACTGCGCGTGCAGCCGCTACCGGATGGAAAAGGCCCTCATTTCCCTGGGCCGCAAGGAGCTCAACACCCTCATCGACGAGGACCTGGGCGCCGAGCTGGGCTGCCACTTCTGCCACAGCCAGTATGCCTTTACCACCGATGACCTGAAGGAGCTTCTGGCCCGCGCCAGCCGCGAATAATCCCCCTTTGAAGGAGAGCGAATGAATCAAAACGAACAGGGCATGCTCTATCCCTTCCGCCTGTCCGGCAGCCGGATGCGCCAGAGCGCGGTCAAGCTGCGCCGGCAGGGGCAGACGGTGGATGCGCTGGCCCTTGTGCGCCGCGCGGCAGAGCAGGAGGATACCCCCGCCGCGTGGCAGGCCCTGGCGGTAGAAATGCGCCACACGGGCAACTGGGAGGCAGCCGCCCGGCTAATGGCGCGGGTGCTCAGCCGGGATCAGCAGCATCCCGGCGTGTGGGCGGATATGGCCCTGTGCATGCAGGCCCTGGGGCAGAGCGCCGTGGCGGTGGATTGTGCGTACCATCAGCTCCAGGCGGATCCCTGGGGCAAGGATGGCGATGCGGCCCGGGACGTGCTTGCTGCGCTGGACGTCATGCCTGACGCCCGGGAACCCCGCCGCACCCAGCGGATGATCCACCGGGGACTGAATGCCTGGCAGTCCGGCGACCGGGCGGCCGGCGAACGGCGCATCCGTCGCGCGCTGCGCATTGCGGCAGAGCCCCAGCGGCTGCTGGTCACCGCGGCCATGATGTGCATGCTGGCGCTGGACCTGGACGGCGCGCTGCATTACCTGTGCCGGGCGCTGCGCAGAGATCCGGAGGATCCCCGCACGCTGACGGCGCTGGCGACCCTCCAGCATCAGCGGGGCAAGCGCCGGCTGGCCCGGGGACTGCTTGGCAGGGCAGGGAAGCATGCCGATTCCGTCATGGCGGAGGACGGCTTCCTCACCACCGCCTGGGCCCAGGACGCCTGGCCCGAATTGAACGAATACCTTGCTGCCCGCATGAAGCGGCAGCCCCACCGCATTCCCCTGCTGGCGGCGAAGGCCACCATGCTCTGGGAGCAGGGGAAAGGGGAGGAGGCCCGGCAAATGTGGCGGGAGATCCTCTCCATCGACCCGGATGACCGCAGCGCCGCGACGATGCTGGCCCAGGCGAGCCATGCCCCGGAACGGTTCTTCACCGCGCTGGGGATGCTGCCCCGTTCGGAGCGTCAGCGGCAGCAGCAGGCGCTGCAGATGGCCGCGGAGAGCTTGCCGATGCAGGAGCTCCTCCGCCCGGGAAGCCAAAGCCGCCGCATGCTGGACTGGTTCCTGGCGGGCAGCGATCTCCGGGAGCGGCAGTATGCCATGGAGCTGCTGGGCAGCAGCGAGGATGCTGCGGTGATCCCGTATCTGAAGGAGTTGCTGTGCCTGCCCTTCCTGCACTATGAGGTGCGCCAGTGGGCCCTCGTCCGCCTGGCGGAGATGGGCTGCGGCGAGGAAATGCTCATCCTGGCAGGCGACCATTACACGACCATTGCCTGCAGGAAGGTGGAGGCGGAGGAACAGCCCGATCCCGGGCGCGATTTCCTGCTGGAGGTGCTCAGGGAGACCCGCCGTTACCGCCAGAGCAGCGATTTTGCCTGCACCGCTGCGGCGCTGTGGCGGCGCATGTCCCCGGAGGACCGCGCCCTTGCCGGCGGCGCCCAGCGTCAGCTGTGGTGCAAGGCGCTGGAGATCTACTTCCTGTGCAACCAGGCGCAGGATACGGTGGCCCTGCGCGTCATGCAGGAAACGACCTGCGGCCAGCGGCGCGTCCGGCGGATCATCCGGCGCATCCACCGCTATACGACCAAATCATCCCGGCCCATGCCGGAGAACGGAGATACGGTATGAAGTGCATCAACTTTGACGACAAGTTTGCGGATTTTGCCTCCCAGTGGATGAAGGATCACGGCAAGGAATACCGCAATTATGACGCGATGGAGGCGGATATGCCCCGCGTCTATATGATGTTCCTCAACACCCCCGCCAAGTGGCTGGACGGCGTCACCCCCGGCGCTTACTTCACCCAGTTTGAGGACGCCAAGGACCTGGTGGACTGGCTGGTGGAGTACACCGACAGGGAGATCCCCGTGCCGGACCTGCTGCTGGAGCAGATCACCGCGGTGGGCAAGCCCTGCGAGAAGCGCCTGCTGGCCCTGCTCAAGGATGACAGCCCCGCCATCAACGAGGAGGCCCGCATGACCGCCATCGGCCTGCTGCGGGAGATGGAATCCACCCTGCCCAAGATGCTCTACATCCAGTGGCAGCTCAGCCGCGAGGATCACGACGAGCTGGCGGACAACGCCCTGGACTCCCTGCGCGACATGGGCAAGGCTGTTGTGCAGCCCATTTTGCAGGAGCTGCCCCACGCCAACCGCGCCGGCCAGGAGGCATTCCTTGACATACTTGTAAATTATCCCGGCAATGAGCAGACTTTTGAGCTTGCCATTCGTTTGTTCAAGGAGAACCCCATGCGCCGGGCGCTGTTTGCCAGCTATCTGGCCAAGCTGGGGGATGACCGTGCTCTGCCGGTGCTGATGGCGGCCGCCATGGACGAAAAGTGCAAATATATGGACTTTATCGAACTGCGCAACGCCATCGAGATGCTGGGCGGCGAGGCCCCCAAAAAGGAATTCTACGAGGACGAGGAATACGCCGCCCTCCGCGCCCTGGAGGGCGACAACGACTAAGGCGGGACAAAAAATGGGTCAAGGGTCTAAGACCCTTGCGCGGGTCCAGGGGCGGCGTTAGCCCCTGGCCGCCGGAGGCGCCCGCGCCGCAGCGCAAAGCCCCCACGCGCCTTTCGCGGAATCTCCGATTCCGCCGAAACAGCTCGCCCAGCCGCAAAGGAAAAGGCCTCATCCGCATGTCTGTATACCCGCAGCAGGCAGACGAGCCAGTCCCGCGTTCTCCCTCAGTCTTCGTTCACGGTTTTCAACCGCTCACGAATCCAGCTCCCTCCCGGAGGGAGCCTTTGCCGACGTCCTTTGATGGGTGGGCGAGTGAGAAAACAAGCGTTTATCCCGGGAAAGGAGCCCCCATGGTTACATTACAGGAAATCAAGCAGAATGAATCCATCCGCGTGCTGATCAAGGCCGGCAACCGGTATCTGGACAGCATGGGCTACACCGAGCATGGCCCGCGTCATGTGGGCTATGTCAGCAAGACGGCCAGCTACATTTTGAAGGCGCTGGGGTATTCTCCGCGGGAGGTGGAGCTGGCGGCCATTGCGGGCTGGGTGCATGACGTGGGCAACTCCGTCAACCGGCACGACCACGGCCCCCTGGGCGCGGTGCTGCTGCTGCCCATCCTGCGCGAAATGAATATGGACATTTCCGACATTATGGAGATCATCACCGCCGTTGGCAACCATGAGGAGCAGAGCGGCTTCATTTCCTCCAACGTGAGCGCGGCGCTGGCGCTGGGCGATAAGTCCGACGCGCACAAGAGCCGCGTGCGCAACGGCCAGCCGGACGTGACCGACATCCATGACCGGGTGAATTTCTCCATCCAGGAGAACAAGGTCACCGTGGACAGGGAAAACCGCGTCATCCGCCATGAGCTGACGATGGACGATTCCTCCTCGGTGATGGAGTATCTGCAGATCTACATGAGCCGCATCGTCATGTGCGAGCAGGCGGCGGCGTTCCTCAAATGCTCCTTCGACCTGGTCATCAACGGCCAGTCCATCAACAACCGCCCCGATAAAGACTGACACAGGAGGTGAAGCCGATGCTTTGCCCGGATTGCAATACCTATGCTGCTGAGGACGACATCGTCTGCCCCCGGTGCGGCAAGCTCCTGGACCGCCAGGCCACGGAGGAAGAGGAGCTGATGAGCTTCCGCCAGGGGCGCCACCTGCGCAAGGCGGAGAGCCAGCTGCCTCCGCCGCCCGCCATGCCCGGCAGCACCGGCGCCAGCCGTTCCTTTGAGGATGTGCGCCCCCGCGAAAATGCGGAGGATACCGGCGCTTTCTATTCCCGCCGGGAGACCCTGGCCAGCACGGGCCGCTTCTATGGCCTGGAGGACGGCGCGATGGACAATGCGCCCCTGTCCTACGGCGTGAATGAGAATCCTACCATCATGGCGCTGCACCAGCGCAGCAGCCGCGCCAAGCGCACCATCCGCATGAAGCGGCTGGTCAACTGGGCCTGGGTGCTGATCGGCTGCATCGTGCTGGTGATCGCCCTGGTCATCGGCGCTTATGTGTACCTGACCAAGACGCCCTCCGGCCAGGTGCTGATGGCCCGCATGGGGCAGGACGCCACCTCCGCTGCCATGTGGCAGGTGGGCCAGGAATACCTGCACACCGGCGATATCCAGCGGGCGATCGACTATTTCCTGATCGCCCGGGCCAAGGATGAGGAGGCCAAGGAGCCCAATGTGACCGGCCTTCTGCAGCTGGGCAGCGCCTATGAGGCGGATGATCGCCTGGAGGAAGCGGAGGAGGTCTACGCCTACATCTATACGGAGGTAGCCAAGGCGTCCCAGGATGCTTACCGCTCCCAGGTGCGCGTGCTGCTGGCCATGGGCCGCGAGAAGGAGGCTGCTGCCCTGCTGGCGGAGGCCTACAAGGCCACGGGCAATGTATCCTTCCGCAACCAGCGCCTGGAGATATTGCCCCAGGTGCCGGCGGCCAGCGTCATGGCGGGCTATTACAATGCCGCCCAGACCATTGAGCTGCTGCAGGGCCAGGACTGCGAGATCTGGTACACGCTGGATAAGTTTGCCGTGCTGCCGGAGGACGGCATCCTCTATGAGGGGCCGCTGACCTTCAGCGAGGGCGAGCATCAGCTGCGGGCCGTGGCCGTTAACGGCGATCTGGTCAGCGATGTGATGGTCTCCACCTATCAGATCTACCTGCCCACGCCCCTGCAGCCGGATAGCAACCTGGCGCCCAATACCTATCCCAAGCGGCGTGAGGTGGTGCTGCGCCCCGGCAAGCTCAGCGATGAGGACCTGGAGAAGAACCCCGGCTACAAGGCCACGCTGAACGATCCTGTGGCCCAGACCATCACCATCTATTACACCATCGACGGCTCCCAGCCCGATCAGGACAGCCCCGTCTGGGACGGCACGCCCTTCACCATGGGCACCTATGGCGGATACCAGGTGCTCAAGGCTGTGTCCGTCAACGGATACGGCAAGCAGGGCAATATGCTGGAGCGCACCTACAAGTTTGAATCCTCGCCCAGCTATCGCAAGACCTATTCGGTGGAGGATACCATCGCGGACCTGAAGCTGGGCACGACCACCCGCGAGGCCTTCCGCACCAAGTATGGCGAGGGCAAGGGCCCGGAGATGGTCCTCCTCAATACCGTGGAGGGCGAGTGCGAGAAGTACACCTACGATTGGGGTTATGCGTCCTTCATGAAGATCAAGGTTGGCTGGGTGCTGGCGGATCTGTGCTTCACCAACAACCAGTTTACGGGCCCCCGCGGCACCAGGATCGGCATGGAGGAGAGCAAGATCACCGGCCAGTTCAAGGACTTTGGCCAGGTGGTGGGCGCCACGGGCATCAAGCGCGGCCTCTACTATGATAACGAGGACAAGCAGGGCGTCATCTCCATCCTGCCCACGGGGGAGAAGACGATCTACTACCGCGTCGGCACGGCGGACGGCCACGTCTGGCAGCTGGAATACCAGCTGGACAAGTCCGGCCAGTGCACGTCCATCCGCTGGTTCTATGAGAGATAAGCGCATACAGGCAGGGTCGTCCGGCGAAAGCCGGGCGACCCTTTTCCCGTTCGACATAAGGGCTGCCGGGATTTGTCCCAAGCGGGAAGATCCACCCGATGAACGTCGGATTTCCGACACGGGGGTGACGCATGATGTCGTTATATGGGAGGTTTCATCGCATTCCCCACAAAGCGCCGGGAAAGTGCTATAATGCCCTCGAATGGTAAATCTGCCTTGGCTTTCCTGTCGGGAAGGCCGGGTTTTATGACAGAGAGGAGCATTGACAATGAACGATATGCGGATCATGCTGGTGGACGATAACGCGGAGCTGCGCCGCACGATGCGGGAGCATCTGCAGAAGCAGGAGAACATGCGCATCATGGCGGAATGTGCCACCGGCCTGGAGGCGCTGGAAGCCCTTGCCCGAACGCCGGTGGACGTGATCATCCTGGATATTATTATGCCCCAGATGGACGGCTATTCCTTCCTGGAGGAAATGAACCGCCAGCAGCTGCAAAACCCGCCCCAGGTGATCGTGGTCAGCGCCCTTGGCAGGGACGACTTCATCATGCGTGCCGTCGAGTTGGGCGCTCGGTTCTACATGATCAAGCCCATCGACCTGAACACCCTGACCGCCCGCATCCGCGAGGTGTGCGGACAAGCCGGCGACGCCCCGGCCCCGGCGAACCGCGTGAGCCTCCCCGGCCGCGCCCCCACCATCGACGAGAAGCTCGCCAGCCTCTTCCTGACCATCGGCATCCCGGCCCACATCAAGGGCTACGCCTTCCTCCGCGAGGCGGTGAAGATGGTGATCGAAAACCCCGACGTCATCAACCGCATCACCAAGGAGCTGTACCCCGGCATTGGCAAGAGGTTCAACACCTCGGCCAGCAAGGTGGAACGCGCCATCCGCCATGCCATCGAGGTCGCCTGGAGCCGCGGCCGCATCGACACGCTGAACAAGGCCTTTGGCTGCCGTGTGGCCACCAAGGAGGACAAGCCCACCAATGGGGAGTTCATCGCCATGATCGCTGACAAGCTGGCCCTGGAGCAGAGGAGCGCGTGAGGCGGCTGTTGCGGCAGCTGTGTTGCGCATAAACGCCCCCCCTCCGCCGCTTGCCCTTCCGCCCCCGATCTGCTATAATGAAGCATCCTTTCTGCCGAGGTGATTGCCCGTGCTGCTGCGTACTGCCCGTTTGCTCCTGCGGCCTGTGACCATGGATGATCTGTCCAGCACCCATGCCTATGCGGGGGAGCTGGAAAACACCCGCTACATGATGTATCTGCCCTATGCGGACGAGGAGGAAACCGCAGCTGCCCTTGCCGATGCGGAGCTGCAGTGGCGCATGGAGGCTCCGGAGCGATACGAGTTCGCCATCTGCCTGGATGGCAGGCATATCGGCGGCGTGACGCTGTATATGCAGCCGGACCGCGCCGAGGCAGAGCTGGGCTGGGTGCTGCACCGGGCGCATTGGCGCAAGGGCTATGTCACCGAGGCGGCGGAGGCGGTGATCGGCTTTGCGAAGGGGATGGGCGTCCGGCGCATATTCGCCTGCTGCGACAGCGAGAACGTGGCCTCCTACCGCACGATGCTGGGGCTTGGCATGCGCCTTTGCAAGGATGACGGCGTGCGCACCAACCGCTCCATGGGGGAGGAAACGCGCGTGGAGTGGACGTGCGAGATGTTCCTGTAAATACAGGTTGATGTTTGACATTTTACGACATCTGTGCTACAATGTATCCAAAGAATGCCGGACAGGGATTTTTCCCCCGGACATAAGAAAGGATGTTGCTAAAATGGGCAAGTTTGTCGTGCGTGCGGTGCCCTCCGGCATCAAGTTTGACCTCAAGGCTTCCAATGGCGAGATCATCGCGACCTCCGAGGTGTACAAGTCCCAGGCTTCCTGCCTGAACGGCGTGAAGTCCGTGGCCAAGAACGCGCCTGTGGCGAATGTGGAAGACCAGACCGCCGAGGGCTTCGAGAAGGCCAAGTGCCCCAAGTTCGAGATGTATGTGGACAAGAAGGGCGAGTTCCGCTTCCGCCTGAAGGCCACCAACGGCCAGATCATCGCGGTGTCCGAGGGCTATGTGGCCAAGAAGAGCTGCGAGAACGGCATCGAATCCGTGAAGAAGAACGCCGTGGACGCCCCCGTGGTCATCGAGGAATAAGCAAAGCAAAAGAGCCGTACGTTGGTGCGGCTCTTTTTATGTGGTCAGTTTTCATCGGAGACGCGCACGTCATCCAGCGCTGCCTCCAGGAGCAGATTGATCAGCTCGTTTCGGGAACGGTTTGTCTGTGCGGACAGCTCGTCCAGCCGGGCGATGGTCTCGTCCTTCATGCGGACGGACACCACCTTGTGGCCGTCCTCGCCGCGGGGATGCTTCCTGGTGATCTTGATTTCCCGTGCCATTTTCCTCACCCCTTGCCAGGTTGATAAGAAAATTTTACATTGACAGATGTTTGTAATATATAGTATAATCATGACTAAGAAAAAACTACAAAATGTAGTTAAAAGGAGGATTTACCATGCATATCGCTGTATGGATCCTGATCATCGTGGCGGCATTGGCCCTCCACATCGGCATCAGCAGTATTGCCGCTTATGTCGCAGGACAGAAAGGACACGATGGCTTGTTTTTGTGTTGCCTGTTTCTGGGGCTGCCCATGCTGATTCTGGTCGCAGGCTTGCCGGACATTCGTGCACGCCAGAATCAGGTGGAGATTTACAAAGTGCTCAGGAAGCTTGCTGCTAAAGAAGGATAAACACAAATGCGGCGCATTCCACCCTGGAGTGCGCCTTTTTTGTTGCCATCAAACCGCTGATGTGGTACAATCAAACTGGATGAAAATGCGTCCCCCACGCTTGATATAAGGGAGAAACACGATGAAACGGCTGATCGCACTGCTTTGCCTGCTGCTGCCCCTTGCTCTGCCTGCCCTGGCGGAGGATGGCGATATCGTCATCAACGAGGTGATGGCCTCCAACGGCATGTATGAAAACGAGCACAGCTATGACTGGATCGAGCTGCACAACCGGGGCAAGAAGGCTGTTGACCTCAGCGGCTGGATGCTCTCCGACGGCAAGAAAAACCTGGCGAAGTTCGTATTCCCCAAGGGCACGAAGCTCAAGGCCGGCGGGTACATCACCGTCTGGTGCACGGGGGAGGATGGCGTGGAGCCGGGCAGCAAGTCCCCCTATTATGCCTCCTTTTCGCTGAAATCCGAGGGCGAGACGCTGTACCTGACCAACGCGGAGGGCGTGCGCGTGCAGGAGCTCCAATACCCCCGGCAGTACGGCAATGTCAGCTGGGGATTGCCTGCGGGCTTCACCGGCGCACCCACGGAAGCGGACTACGGCTACCTGGCCAACGCCACCCGCGCCAAGAAGAACGACGCGGCGGTCTATCCTGAGCGGGTGGGGGAGCCTGCCATCCTGACTGTCGGCGGATTCTATGCCGACGGCGTGACTGTGCAGGCTGGCGCACCGGAGGGCGCGACGCTGCGCTACACCACCGACGGCGAGACTCCCACGGAGAAGTCCCCCGCGTTCCCGGCGGAGGGCCTGCAGATCAGCAAGACCACCGCGCTGCGGGTGCGGGCCTTCCGGGAGGGGGCTGTGCCCAGCGTGACCGTCAGCGCCACCTACATCGTGGAGAGCGGGCAGCTCACCCCCGTGGTCTGCCTGACGACGGACGATCAGTACCTCTTCAACAAGAAAACCGGCGCGCTGGTGCGGGGCACCGGCGATACCCCCAACTACGACAAGGAATGGGAATACCCCGTCAACATCGAGTACTTCAACGCCGATGGCCTGTGCGAGATCAACCAGATGGGCACCTTCACCGCTTCCGGCCACAGCGCGCGCCAGAATGCCCAGAAGTCCATCGCCCTCTACGCCCGCAAGGCCTACGGGGAGGACTCCTTCGCCTTCAACCCCTTCCCAACGCGGGACTACACCGAGTACCAGTCCCTCCTCCTGCGCGGTGCGAACAGCGATTTCTCCGCCACCCGTCTGCGGGATGTGGTGGCTTCCTCCCTCGCGGAGGGGCAGGGGATCCTCTATCAGGACCATGTGGTCATCCAGGTGTATATCAACGGCCAGTACTGGGGCCACTACAACCTGCGGGAGAAGATCAACAAGCACTTCGTGGCGGCCTACGAGGGCGTGACCGATGAAGCTGACATCGACAGGATCGACATCCTGGCCCGCACCGGTACCGACCGCTTTACGCAGCACGGCGATAACGAGGACTGGCTGGCCCTGGCGGATTTCTGCAAGAAGAACGACCTGAACGTCCCGGAGAATCTGGCTTACGTCGAGGAGCGTCTGGACATCGACAACATGTTCACCCACGCGGCATACCAGATCATCCTGGGCAATGTGGACTTCACCAACGTGCGCGTGTACCGCGTGCCCGGCGGCAAGTGGCGCTACATCCTCTTTGACGTGGAGGCCTGCTGGCGCAATCTGGACAAGACCCCGCTGGAGTACTACATCAAGCCGGTCAGCGGCAAGATCCAGGGCTTCCGCCACGAGCCGCTGAACGCCCTCCTCAACGTGCCGGAGTACCGCGACAAATTCCTGCGGCGCATTGCCGAGCTGCTGGACACGGTGTTCGTGTGGGAGAACGTGGACGACGCCTTTGAGCGGGTCATCGCCCAGCTGGAACCCATCCTGCCGCGCCACATCGACCGCTGGAACAACATGAAGCTCAAGAACTGGCAGACCAACATCAATGCGACGAAGTATTATGCCCGGGTGCGCCCGCGCAAGATCCCCGAGCTGCTGCAGAAGGCCATGAAGCTCACCGACGCCGAGGTGGAGGAGTACTTCGGCGAGGTGCTGCTGAAGCTGGAAGTGACCAATGCAAAGCTGGAATAACCGAACGCAGGGAGGCCTCCGGGCCTCCTTTTTGCTGCGCCGGGGCGGGCGAGCAATGCTCGCCCCTACGGTGAGTAGGGGAGGGGCTTGCCCCTCCCGC
>X409_Impala__coassemble_401_pt1 | contig 25985 bp, 21 predicted proteins | sample X409_Impala__metabat2_high_PE_002 | metagenome-assembled genome bin X409_Impala
TTCGGCCTTCTTGCGGGTGCGCTTGGGCTTTTCGGCCACAGGCGCGTCGATCACCTCAGGCGCCTGCGCACCGTGGCCCGTCGCGACCTTGCGGGTACGCTTGGGCTTTTGCGGCGGCGGGATGATCTTGTCATACTCAAAGTACACGGTGGCCATCGGCGGCACGCAGATATTGCAGCTGAAGGGGAATTCCTGCATCTGCACCGCTTCAGCCTTGATCTCCCAGCGGTTGAACTGGTTGGAGCCGTTGTACTCCACGCTGTCGGTGTTGAAGAACTCCCGCAGCTTGCCGTCATAGGGCAGGCCGATGCGGTACTCCGGGTAGAAGGTCGGGGTGAAGTTGGTCACGCACAGGATGGACTTGCCAGCCTTGTCCGTGCGGGTGAAGGCAACGACCGAGTGATCGCTGTCGTTGGCCTGGATCCACTGGAAGCCGTCCCAGCTGTCGTCGATCTCGTAGAAGGCCGGGGTGGTCTTGTAGATCTCATTCAGGCGGCGGACGCACTTGAGCATCTCGGGGTGCCGCTCATACTTGAGCAGGAACCAGTCCAGCTGATCATCGTACTTCCACTCAATGAAGTGGCCGAACTCGCCGCCCATGAACAGCAGCTTCTTGCCGGGGTGAGCCATGGTGTAGCCATAGAGCATGCGCAGGCCGGCAAATTTCTTCCACAGGTCGCCGGGCTGCTTGTCCAGCATGGAATGTTTGCCGTGGACGACCTCATCGTGGCTGAAGGGCAGCACGAAGTTATCGTTGAACGCATACATCAGCGAGAAGGTCAGCTTGTTGTGATGATACTTGCGGTAGATGGGGTCCTTCTCCAGGTAGGCCAGCATGTCGTTCATCCAGCCCATGTTCCACTTGAAGTGGAAGCCCAGGCCGCCCAGGTACACAGGCTTGGTGACCATGGGGAATGCGTGGCTCTCCTCGGCGATCATCATCGCGCCGGGGAAATCGCGGCCCACGACGATGTTGAGGTTGCGCAGGAAATCGATGGCGTCCAGATTTTCGTGCCCGCCGTACTGGTTGGGGATCCACTGGCCCTCCTCGCGGCAGAAGTCATAGTACAGCATGGAGGACACCGCATCCACGCGCAGGCCGTCCGCATGATACCACTCCAGCCAGAAGCAGGCGTTGGACATCAGGAAGGACTTGACCTCGCCCCTGGCAAAGTCGAACACATGGGTGCCCCACTGGGGCATATCGCCGCGGCGGGGATCGGGATGCTCGTAGCAGGCGGTGCCGTCAAAGCGGCGCAGACCGGGCTCATCCTTGGGGAAATGGGCGGGCACCCAGTCGATGATGACGCCGATGCCGGCCTGGTGCAGCCGGTCGATCAGGTTCATCAGCTCATGGGGCTTGCCGTAACGGGAGGTCGCCGCATAATAGCCGCTGACCTGATAACCCCAGGACATATCCAGCGGATGCTCCATCACGGGGAGGAACTCCACATGGGTGTAATTCATATCCAGGATATAGGGGATCAGCTCGTCCGCGATCTCGCCGTAGGACATGAAGGAGCCGTCCTCGCGGCGCTTCCAGGAGCCCAGATGCAGCTCGTAGATGTTCATGGGCGTGCGGAACATATCGCGGGTCTTGCGTTGTTCCATCCAGGCTGCGTCGTGCCATTCATACCGGGTCAGATCGCAGAGCTTGGAGCCGGTGTTGGGGCGCAGCTGCATGGCAAATCCATAGGGGTCGGATTTATCGTGCCATACGCCGTCACAGTCGCACACGGCATACTTGTAGGTCTTCAGCCGCTCCGCCGCCTCAGGGAAGCAGAAGCGCTGGGGATCGCTGCTGACGTCGAAGGTCTCGGCGGGGATGCGGATCTCCCAGGTGCCGTCGTGCTGCTTGACCATGGGGGTCGCTTCACGGTTCCAATAATTGAATTCACCGATCAGTGACACCGCGCGGGCGTTGGGCGCCCAGACTGCGAAATGCCAATACTCTCTGCCGCCCTGCTCAACTGGGTGCGCGCCGAGCATCTCATAAGCGCGGCGGTTTGTGCCCTGATGGAACGATTGCCGGACGTCTTCAGTCGGGCCAATGTAACGCATGGGCATACCTTCCTTCATTCAAATTTTCGCATACAAATCATTCCGCCGGAATGCGGAGCGGATATTTCTCAGCCATGTATTTTCTCACCTACTATTGAACCACATTTCACCATCCGCGTCAAGGTGGAAAAAACATATTTGACGCTATTTTTTTGCCCATTCACGACTTTTGTATATTGCATTTGGTGGATTATCCGCCAGCATCGACAAAATGCGCCCATTTTCGCCGTATGGAAGCATCACCCTGCGCATATTCTTTTCCACCGGCGCGAATAGCTTTGCCACGCCGCGGCATACTGCTGGAAAACGAGGAAAGTTGGTCTGTGCTATGCGCGCTGCATTCAGTCGCCTCCGGAAGGCTTACATACAATTTGTGGAACGGCAGGGCTTTCCCCTCATCGTGACGGTATGCGTGGCCGTCATCGTCGGCACCGCGTTGTGGTCCGGCCAGCATGAGTCTGCCTACATCTCCCCCACCCCGCCGCCCGCCGGGGATATTTCCGCCGCGCAGCTGCTGCAGCAATCCCTGCAGGATGCTGTCACGCCTTCCCCCACGCCTGCGCCCGCAGAGCCGGCCTTCCGGGCCCCGCTGGATGATTTCACCCTTCTGCGCGGCTTTGATGCATCTGGCATGGTGCAAAGCGGCGTGACCGGCGCATGGACGATCCATGACGCTGTGGATCTGCAGGCCGACCGCGGCGCCAGGGTGCGCGCCATGGCCGACGGCGTCGTGCTGGACAGCGGTGATGACGCATTGCGGGGCGTATGGCTGCTGCTCGCCCATGGGGAGGATGTGGAAGCGCTGTACGCCGGGCTGGCACTCCACAACGATTACCGCCCCGGCGACAAGGTGCGCGCGGGCGATGTGATCGGCTATGTGGGCAGCGGCCTGCTCGATGAAGGCGACCTGCCGCCCCATCTGCACCTCCGGGTGACCATGGAAGCGCAAAGCATCGATCCCAACGCCCTTTGGGACTGAGCAAAAGGCGCCTCCCAAACTCCGCAAAGCCTTGATTCTGCAGACTTTTTCAGCAAATTGCAGTTCCCCTATTGCAATTTTTCACAGGCTGTGATACAATTAAGACGTTATAATACGTTTCATCCATTCCATTCAACAGGAGGAGCAGCAATATGTGCGGAATCGTTGGTTATATCGGCAAGCAGCAGGCGCAGTCCATCCTTCTGGACGGCCTTTCCCGCCTGGAGTACCGCGGCTATGACAGCGCCGGCATCGCCATCATGGAAAACGGCCAGATCAGCCTGAGCAAGGCCAAGGGCCGCCTGAAGAACCTGATGGACCGCGTGGCGGGCGCGCCCCTGGCCGGCTGCATCGGCATCGGCCACACCCGCTGGGCCACCCACGGCGAACCCAGCGACATCAACGCCCATCCCCATACCGACATGAAGAGCGGCATCGCCATCGTGCACAACGGCATCATCGAGAACCACGATGAGCTGCGCGCCATGCTGCAGCAGAAGGGCTGCGTCTTCGTCAGCCAGACGGACACCGAGGTCATCGCCCATCTGCTCAGCACCATTTATCAGGGCGATATGATCCGCGCGCTGTACAAGGCTCAGGCCATGCTGGAGGGCTCCTACGCCCTGGGCGTGCTGAACATCGCAGAGCCGGATACCCTCTACTGCATGCGCAAGGACTCTCCCCTGGTGGTGGGCCTGGGCGAGGGCGAGCAGTTCATCGCCAGCGATATCCCTGCCCTCATCGCCCACACCCGCGAGGTGGAGCTGCTGGACGACAAGGAGATCGCCGTGCTCAAGGGCGACAGCATTTCCATCTATGATCTGTACGGCAATCAGCGTCCCCTCAAGCCCATCCATGTGGACTGGGACGTGGAGGCTGCCGAAAAGGGCGGCTATGCCCACTTCATGCTCAAGGAGATCCACGAGGAGCCCGGCGCGCTGAAGAAGACCTTCTCCGCCCATGTGGACGTGGAGAAGATGGAACTGCGCGCCGACGCCTTCCCCATCACCGCGGAAGAAGCCCAGTCCCTCACCGGCCTGACCATCGTCGCCTGCGGCACGGCGTACCATGCGGGCGTGGTGGGCAAGTACGTGATTGAGAAGCTGGCCCGCATCCCCGTCACGGTGGATGTTGCCAGCGAATTCCGCTACCGCGAGCCCATCATGGGCGAGGGCGACCTGTTCATGGCCATCAGCCAGTCCGGCGAGACGGCGGATACCCTGGCCGCCATGCGCGAGGCGGGCCGCCTGGGCGCCAAGGTCATGGCGCTGACCAACGTGGTCGGCTCCTCCATCGCCCGTGAGGCAGGCAAGAACGTCATGTACACCTACGCCGGCCCGGAGATCGCCGTGGCCAGCACCAAGGCGTATATCACCCAGGTCGAGGTGATGATCATGATCGCCGTGGACCTGGCCGTCAAGCGCGGCAAGATGACTGCCGACGAAGCCAGGGCCTTCCTCGCTGAAATGGCGAATATCCCCGACAGCGCCGAGAAGCTCATGGCCTGCGAGAGCGACGTGCAGCGCTTCTCCAGCCAGTATTATGACCGCAAGCACGTCTTCTACATCGGCCGCGGCATTGACAACGCGCTGGCGATGGAAGCCTCCCTGAAGCTGAAGGAAGTCAGCTACATCATGTCCGAGGCCTATGCGGCGGGCGAGCTCAAGCACGGCACCATCGCCCTGATCGAGGAGGGCACGCTGGTCTGCGCCCTGCTGACCCAGGAGCACCTGGCGGACAAGACGCTCTCCAATGTGCGCGAGGTGCGCTCCCGCGGCGCGCGGACGATGATCGTCTGCCCTGAATCCCTGCGGGAGAAGGCCGCCCGCGAGGCCGACGAGCTGTGGGTCTTCCCCGACTGCCGGAGCGAGCTGACCGCCCTGCTGGCCATCATCCCCGTGCAGCTGCTGGCCTACTACATGGCCGTCAGCCGCGGCTGCGACGTGGATAAGCCCCGCAACCTGGCCAAGTCCGTCACCGTTGAGTAAGCATACGAAATCCCCGCTGACTGCAAAACGTCAGCGGGGATCATTTTATTTCTTCCGGTAAATACAGTAGCCGTTTTCAAACAGCCCAGCCACATTTACTTTTCGCCTGGAGACCTTGCCCGTGCTTCTTGTCGCGTCAACGATCAGGGCATGCTGCATTCCGGCGTCTGCAAATCCAATGAAGAACATGGTGTGGCTGCCGACCTTGGCAAATATGTCGCCCTGGCGGATTTCCCCGAGGCTGGGCACCACATCCGCATATTGGGGAATATCCCGGGTGGCGATCTTCTTCGGCAATCCCCAGCAGATCGTCAGCAGCCCAGAGCAGTCCACGCCCACCGCGTGATAGCTGACGGGCCGCTTCTTGTCCTCCGGCACATTGCCTGCAAGCTTTCCCGCTTTGACGCCTTCGTCAAATTCCTCAAGCGTCGTTGCTCTGCCCCAGGCGTAGGGAATACCGATATTGATCTCGCCGGGCGTCCACCAGCCGCAGCTGAGAACTTCTCCGCGCCAGGTCACATCCGGCGTATCCACCGGGCAGCCATCCGCATCTACGCCGTGCAGCACATTGTTCTCCCCTGCTGTCCAGGCATGCGCTGCGTATTCCAGCGCCTTTTCTACGACAGCCTTGCCCCACTGCAGCCGCTCCTGTTCCCTCACCCGATCACCTCACAGCCGGATAAACCCAGGCTTGTCAAACACAATGCCATTCTCCTGCATGCAGTCCAGGAAACGACGGTAGTACCCCGGCATGATGGCATCCGTTTCGTCGTGCGCGTGCATGAGCACAATGTGCCTCTGCCCTTCGCCAAACAATGCCGCGCCGGATCTGGGATTCACCGCCCGCGTCTTGGCCCAGACGTCCTCCTGGGTGAAGGACGGATCATACTGCAGGCGGTATTCCTCAAAATCAAAGGTCCAGAAGGTGTCGACGTCCCGATCCATGCCATGCTCGCGCCACCAGGCGTAAGGAATGTGCCGGTCGTCCACCTTGTCGAAATGCTGCGCCAGATACTGCTGCAGGGCTGCCTTGTTCTCCCCGCCCTTGTCACCATAGGGGAAGCGGAAGGGGCGGTAGACCCGGTCCACGCCCGCCTCCTGATAGAGCCGGTCCAGCACAGCCTCGCACTTTTCGATGTCGGCGATGGCTTCCTCCGCCGAGCGGGAGGAAAACGCAGGATGAGCGTAGCTGTGGTTGCCCACGATCATCCCCTTGCGGACAGCGTAGATCGCCTCGTCCCAGAAGCGCTCCACATTCTTGCCGGTGGCAAACATGACCGCAGTGATCCCCCGCGCGCACAGTTCATCCACGATGGCAGGGGTATTGCGGGAAGCGATGTCATCAATGGTCAGCAGCGCGGTATTCATGCGTTTCACCTCATTGGCTGCAGCTCACACCGCATGCCCTTTCTCCCGGATGACCTTGACGATGCTCTCGCACAGCGCGGTACATTCCGCCTGGCTTTCGGCCTCCACCATCACGCGGATGACGGGCTCCGTGCCGCTCTCGCGCACCAGCACGCGGCCGGTCTCGCCCAGCTTGTCGGCCACAGCCTGCACGGCGGATTGTACGTCCGCATCCGCGCGGGCGGCAGCCTTGTCATGCACACGCACGTTCACCAGCTCCTGGGGGAAGATGGTCAGTTCGCTGGCCAGCTGGTGCAGGGTCTTCTTCTTCGCGCACATGACCTCCATCATTTTGAGGCTGGTCAGGATGCCGTCGCCGGTGGAAGCGTAGTTGCGGAAGATGATATGGCCGGACTGCTCGCCGCCAAAGGCGCAGTTGTTCTCCACCATGTACTCGTAGACGTACTTGTCGCCCACGGCGGTCTTGGCATAGCCGATGCCGGCAGCCTCCAGCGCGCGGAACAGGCCAAAGTTGGACATCACGGTGGTGACCACGGTATCCCCCATCAGCTGGCCCTTGTCGTGCATGTGCTTGCCGTATATGTACATGATGTGATCGCCGTGGACGACCTCGCCCATTTCATCCACGCACAGGCAGCGGTCGGTGTCGCCGTCGTAGGCGAAGCCCACGTCGCAGTGATGCTCCAGCACAAACTTCTGCAGGCCCTCGATGTGGGTGGAGCCGCAGTCGGTGTTGATATTGTAGCCGTCAGGCGCAGCGTTGATGACATAGGTGGTGGCGCCCAGGGCGTCAAACACGGACTTGGCGATGTTCCACGCCGCGCCGTTGGCGCAGTCCAGCGCCACGCGCTTGCCCTTGAAGGAATACAGGCCCAGGGAGATCAGGTAACCGATGTAGCGGTTGCGGCCGGAGACATAATCCACCGTGCGGCCGATCTTCTCCCGCTTGGCAAAGGGCAGCTCGCCGAAGGTCTCGCCAAAGACGGTCACGCTGCCGTCGATGTACTGCTCCACCAGCTCGATGGTCTCCTCGTCCATCTTTTCGCCCTGACCGTTGATCAGCTTGATGCCGTTGTCAAAGTAGGGGTTGTGGCTGGCGGAGATCATGATGCCGCAGTCGAACTCATCCACCCGGGCAACGTACGCCACGGAGGGCGTGGTGGTGACGTGGAGCATGTAGGCGTCCGCGCCGGAGGCCACAAGGCCCGCGATCAGCGAATACTCGAACATATAGGAGGAACGGCGGGTGTCCTTGCCGATGACGATGCGGGCGGATTCCCCGCTGCCCTCGCGGCGCTTCTTTTCGCCGAAGTACCAGCCCAGGAAGCGGCCCACCTTGTAGGCATGATCCGCCGTCAGATTCACATTGGCTTCGCCGCGGAAGCCGTCCGTGCCAAAATACTTGCCCATAATGATCCTTCCTTCCGCTTACTTGTTGTCGTAGCCCAGGGTGCGCAGGTCATCCATGCGGTTGCGCCAGTCGGGGCGCACCTTGACCCACAGCTTGAGGTTGACGTGCAGGCCAAGGAGGTTCTCGATGTCATGGCGGGCCTCGGTGCCGATCTGCTGCAGCATCGCGCCGCGCTTGCCGATGATGATGCCCTTGTGGGCGTCGCGCTCGCAATAGATGGTGGCATGGATCTCCATGAAGTCCTCGGACTCCTTGTTCATGCCCATGATCTCCACGCCGATGCCGTGGGGCACTTCGTCCCGCAGGTGGAGCAGCGCCTTCTCGCGGATCATCTCCGCCACGATGAGGCGCTCCGGCTGGTCGGTCATCATGTCATCGGGGAAATACTTGGGGCCCTCGGGCAGCTTCTCCGCCATGGTCTTGGTCAGCAGCTCCAGGCCGTCGCCGGTTTTGGCGCTGATGGGGATGATGGCGTCGTAGCCGCAATCCGCGAAGGACGCGATCAGCGCCAGCAGCTTTTCGGGCTGCAGCAGGTCGATCTTGTTCAGCAGCAGGACCTTTGGCACCTTCTTGGAAGCCATGTCCTTCACAATGGAGCGGTCATGCTCGCCTACCGCAGTGGCGTCCACCAGCACCATCATGCCGTCCATGCCGTCCATCGCTTCCCGGACGGACTGCATCATATAGTTGCCAAGCTTGGTGCGGGGCGTGTGGATGCCGGGGGTATCCAGGAACACCATCTGCCAGTCATCACGGGTCATCACGCCCATGATGCGGTTGCGGGTGGTCTGGGGGCGGCTGGACACGATGGCGACCTTCTCGCCCACCAGCGCATTCATCAGCGTGGACTTGCCCACATTGGGACGGCCCACGATGGTCACAAAACCGGAACGGAATTTCTTCATTTCAGCCATGGTACAGTTGATCTCCTTTTCTTAAGGACATTTTGTTTGGGGTCACTCAAGTGATCTGGGGCCGAAGCCGTGGGGCAGCAGCTGATCGAGACGCATTTCATCCTGGCCGCCGTCCCAGGTGACCAGCACGCGGATGCCGGGGGCGAACTCGTTGAGCACCTGCCGGCAGGCGCCGCAGGGCCAGGGCGCGCTGTTCTTTGAGGCGATGGCGATAGCGGTGAACTCCGCCGCACCCTCACTGACGGCCTTGAACATCGCCGTGCGCTCGGCGCAGTTGGTCAGGCCGAAGGAGGCATTCTCGATGTTGCAGCCCTGGAAGATGCGGCCGTCCGCGCACAGCAGCGCCGCACCCACAGGATAGTTGGAATAGGGGGAATAGGAGCGCTTCATGGCCTCGCGGGCCAGGGCGAGCAGCGTTTCGTCGGTAACGGCCCCTTCCCCGTCGCGGGTCTGGCCAATGGCGGCGAGGATCTTCTCTTCCATCGCGCGCATCCTCCTTTTGTCGTCTTCTTCAATGTGGTCGTAGCCCATCAGGTGGCACAGGCCGTGTACGAGCAGATAGGCACACTCCCTCTCCGGGGAATGTCCGTACTCCTCCGCCTGGGAAAGCACATGGGGCACGGAGAGGATCAGGTCACCCAGCATGCAGGCGTTCAGCTCGTCGTCCAGCTCGCGGCGCAGATACCTGTCCGCCTGCCCGGCGGTCATGCCAGTCGGATAATTCACCGTCGGGAAGGACAGCACGTCCGTGGCCCGGTCCACATCGCGGTATTCCCGGTTGATCTCGTGGATGGCGTCGTCATCGCACAGGCGGATGCTCACCGCACATTCGCGCTTGACGCCCTCGGTCAGCAGCGCGCAGTCCGCCGCCGTCTGCATCAGGCTCAGCCAGGAGGGCTTGACCTCCGTATCGATCTGCCACAGGAGGATCATTCCTTCTCCTCCTTTTCAGCAGGGGCTTCGCCATCGGGCAGAGGCGAGTCGAAGGGCTCGGGGATGGCGTCAGCGGCAGGCTTCACCACGGGCGTGGGCGCCGTCGTCTGGGTGACGGGCCTGGTGGGAGCAGTCGTCTGCGCCACCGGCTTCACCGCGGGCGTGGGCGCCGTTGCCTGGGCAGCAGGCTTGGCTGCAGGCGCAGGCGCTGCCTTGGGCGCCGCAACGGCCTTGCCCTCCGCGTTCAGCTGCACGGTGGGGTATTCGATGCGCTCATGGAACACGCCGGACAGCACGGAGGAGAACGCCTCGCAGATGCCGTCGATATCCAGCAGGGACAGGGGGGAATTGCTCAGCTGGCCGTCCTCGATCTTGCCGCGGACCAGGCGCTCAATGAAGCGCTGGATGGCCTGGGGCGTGGGGTCAGGCATGGAGCGCACCGCCGCCTCAATGGTATCCGCCAGCATGACGATGGCGCTCTCCTTCGTGGAGGGACGGCTGCCGCCATAGCGGAAGTCCTTGATGTCCACAGGCTTGCCGTCGGGCTGCTGCAGCGCCTTGTGGTAGAAGTACATCACGGGGGTATCACCGTGGTGCTCCACGATGATGCGCTGGATCTCCGGGGGCAGATGGTGCTTCTGCGCCAGCGCCAGGCCATCGGAGGTATGGGCCGTCACGATGGCGGCGGACACATAGGGATCCGTGCGGTCATGGGGGTTGTCGCCCCGCTGGTTCTCCTTGAAGTACAGGGGGCGCTTGAGCTTGCCGATATCGTGGAAATACGCACCGGTACGGGCCAGCAGCGGATTGGCGCCGATCTTTTCCGCAGCAGCCTCCGCCAGATTGGCCACAATGATCGCGTGGTGATAGGTGCCGGGGGCTTCGATCAGCAGCCGGCGCAGCAGGGGCTGATTGGGATTGGCCAGCTCCAGCAGCTTGGAGGGCGTAGCCAGGTTGAAGGCTGCCTCAAACACCGGCTGGAAGCCCACGGCGATCAGGCCGCTGATCACGCCGCCCGCCATGGACCATACTGCCCTGGACATCACGCCGTGCAGATCCGCCGAGGTCATCAGGCCCTGCGCCAGCAGGAGGATCAGGTTCACTGCCGCGACGATCACGCCGCAGATGACCGTGCGCACACGCTGAGGCTTGCCGGCCAGGAACTTCACAGCCGTCACGCTGCCCACAACGCCCGTCAGCAGCAGATGCACCATCTCCTCCGAGTAAGCGCCGTTGCTGCCCGCGGCCAGGCTGGCAAGGATCAACGACAGCGCCATGCCCGCCGTGAGACCGGTGCGCGCGCCCAGCAGCCCCGTCAGCAGCATTGCGCCAAGGGCCACCGGCACCAGGTACACGTCAATGAGCTTGACGCACAATACGCCAAGGCCCGTGCTGATGATCATCACCAGCATGATAACGATCATATATCGGGGTTCGCGCAGGATGGAGGGCTCCAGCATGTGGAGCATCAGGACCATCAGCAGCACCGCCGAGATCACCACCAGCGCCGCGCCGCCGTAAACGTTCAGGTCGAGCCGGGCGGAATCCAGCAGGCCCAGCGCGGAAAGCATGGCGATCTGGTAGCCGCTGACCCTTTCGCCCTCGCGGACGATGTTCTGTCCCTGCTTGTAGATGACCGGCTCCACGCTGTCTCGGGCCGCCTGACGGGCCGCCTCGGTGGCTGCCTCGTCGATGACCATGTTGGGCTTGATCACCGCGTTGAGCACCACCGGCACGATGGAGTTGGTCAGGTCCGCATCCACGCGGTATTTGCAGATCGCGTTGATGTTGCTGATGGAGGTCGTCACCTGGCCCTCGCGGATGGTGGTGTTCAGCGCATTGGTGACCGCTGAACGCACCTCGGTGACCATGGTGTGGAAGGCGTCATTCTGCGTGCTGAGGAGCACGCGGGTCTGGTAGGGCGTGAGGGAAATGCCCTTCACCAGGCTCTGGGCATAGGCGATCTCCTCGCTGGAATAGCTGCGCATGGTGGAAAGCATGGGCGTTTCCGAAGCATTGCGCAGGTTCTGGCCGTACTGCTGCACCAGCGCAAGCTCTGCAAAGAGGTCGTCCAGCGCCATGAGGACCTCCTCCGTCGCGCCCTCCTTGAGGTGATAGGAAGCCTCCACGCCCGCAGCGGCAGCCTTGCGGTGCTGCTCGGTGGTGACGGTATCCTCCACATCCTTGGTGGCCGTGATGGTCTGGTGGGCGATATCGCCCGCCTGCAGGCTGTAGCGTGCTGCCATGCACGCCAGCGAAAACAGGCCAAAGAGCAGCACACCCCCCAGGATGATCACCGCCGTGCTCTTTGCGCTGGCCCCGTGGAACCAGGTCGTCAGCCGGCGCAGATCGTATTTGCGGGCAGGTCTTTCCTTCCTCTTCATGCATTCATCTCCTTCACTCTGCAGCGGCGCCCCCTTCGGGACGTGTGCAGTATATCATCAGGCCCTGGGGGCCTGCTTTTTCTCGCTGAAATACGCGTCGTAGGCGTCCACGATGCGCTGCACCAGCTCGTGACGCACCACGTCCTTGCTGGTCAGGCGGACGACGCCGATCTCCGGGATATCCCCCAGGATATCGAGGGCCTCCGCCAGGCCGCTGCGCTTGCCCAGGGGCAGATCGGTCTGGGTCACGTCGCCGGTGACGACGACCTTGGAATTAAAGCCCAGTCGGGTCAGGAACATCTTCATCTGCTCGGAGGTGGTGTTCTGCGCCTCATCCAGGATGATGAAGGAATCCGACAGGGTGCGGCCGCGCATGTAGGCCAGCGGCGCCACCTCCACCACGCCGCGCTCCACCAGCTTCTGGTAGCTGTCCACGCCCATGAAATCATAGAGGGCGTCATAGAGCGGGCGCAGGTAGGGATCGACCTTCTGGGTCAGGTCGCCGGGCAGGAAGCCCAGCTTTTCGCCGGCCTCCACCGCAGGGCGGGTCAGCACGATGCGCTCGATCTCCTTGTTCTTCAGCGCCACCACGGCCAGGGCCATCGCCAGGTAGGTCTTGCCGGTGCCGGCAGGGCCCACCGCGAAGGTCAGGTCATGGTCGCGGATGGACTGCACATACTGCTGCTGGCCCAGGGTCTTGCAGCGGATCTGCTTGCCGCGATGGGTGATGGCCACCACGGAGCGCAAAATCTCGTCGATCATATCGACCTTGCCTTCGCGGGCCAGCGCAATGGCATAGCGGATGCGGCTGCGGTCCACCAGGTCGCCCCGGCGGATCATGTCGCACAGCTTTTCGATCACGCTCTTTGCCAGGAGCACGTCGCTTTCCTCGCCGGAGATGTGCAGCTCCGCGCCGCGCAGGGCAACGGTGACGGAGCATTCCTGCTCGATGAGGGCCACATTCTGGTCGTTGAAGCCAAAGAGGGTCATGTATGCGTCCATGGTATCCACGGACAGCAGAAGCTTTTGGGTCATCGCCAAATGGGTATACTTCCTTTCATGCCGGAATCATCCCGGCGTTATCGCGGCTTATGGAGAGGCGTCTGCCGCCGGAGCCGCCATGCCGGACGCAGGAGCGCGCAGGCCGATCTCCACCAGCTTTTCGCCAATGGCATAAGCGCCCACTTTCTCATCCTCTATCATACTACAATTTCCCCAAATGTCAATGAAGGATTCTCCCGCTGACGCCTTTTCCCGCAGTTTTTGCAGCGCAGCAGCAGAGGCTTCTGCCCGCAAGGCGTCCATTTCGCGCCGGATCCTGGAGATCTCGGCCTCCATGCGGGTTTCGGTATGCAGCGTCAGCGGAAGGAATATACCGCCCACGGGCATTTGCGAAACAGCCGTATCAAACTGGGCATAATCGCACGCAGGCAGCTTCCACAGGTCAAAAAACGGCGTGCGGATGGTGCTGACGGTCTGCCGGCGGCCCGTATAGCTGGTCACGGTTTCCACCGCCGGTACGCTGACGGCAGCCCCGACCCACACCCGGGCGATGACGCTTCCCCGGGCAGCCACGGGCCTGACGGCGCCATCTCCGGTGCGCTCCTCCCCGCGGATGAGCACCTCGCCCGCGCGGACGATCTGTCCGGCCTTCACCACCGGCGTGCCCGCACGGGTCACGATGCTGTGAATGACGCCGTCCCTTTCCGCCACAATATCGCAGGGACCATCCTGCGCATCCGCGCGAGGCAGCACGCCCTCCACCGCCCGGACGACCAGCGTCGTGCCCCGCCAGCCAGCCTCAAACCAGGCAATTCGGGGATACCGCCACTCCAGCGCATCACGGATCGCGCCTATCTCCACCCGGCTGCGCAGCATGGGAGGCACTACGCCCATCTCCGTCAGCGCCGCACGGATGTCCGCATCGTAGGCGCCGCCGCCAGCCACCTCGACCCGCCACATCACCCGGGAGGCCGCCAGCAGCGCGATCCCCGCGCACAGCGCCGCTGCCGCCAGCAGCCACCGCCTTTTCAGCCACTCCGCCCCGCGTCCTGCACCGTGCCGCCTGCCGGCGCTCAGCGTCCAGCCGCCGTGCAGGGCAAGCTCCTGCAGGGCCGGGAGATCATCCTCCGCCACAAGGGCGGTCATGCGCCTGGAGGACAAGCGGCGCATGCTGAGCAGCCGCAGGCCCTTTTCCCCTGCCTGCCGCACGAACCGCCCGATGTTCAGCCCCTCCACCGTGATCGCAATGGGCCAGGGGCGTACCCGCAGCCTCATACCCGTCCCTCCGGGCGATCAAATTCCACGCAGTCGATGCGCCCTGTGATGATCGCCTCCGCCGCGCTATACAGGCGGAACACCATCCCCGCCCCCGCAATGCGGATCAGCCCGCAGCTGCTGCGCAGAACGACGTTCTCCGGCTCGTAGTCCACCAGGCCCCGATGCTGTTCGATGTGCAGATGCTCGTGGCCGCACAGGGTGATGAGCGGCACATTGGAAGTCACTTCCTTCGGAAAGATCTGCTGCTGCATGATAACACCTCCCTTTCAGGAGACGATATGCGTACCGCCTTCCGCCGATTCCCGGCGGACAGGCACTGTCCCATCGCCGGACGGAAGCAATTATCAGGTTGAAGCAACAAACGGGACGAAGTCTCTTTACGGATGGCGGATTTCGTGCTATAATGTCAAATTGATGCAGTATGCATCCACGACGATTGATTGTTTGAGGTTTTGAAATATGGCACAGGTAAGCGATCTGGGTATCGATCTGGGCACGTCCAACGTGCTGATTTATCAAAAGGGCAAGGGCATCGTGCTGCGCCAGCCGGCGGTGGTCGCCATTGAGCGGGTGAGCAAGAAGGTGCTGGCGGTCGGCACCGAGGCCTACCGCATGATCGGGCGCACCCCCGGCAACATCCTGGCGCTGCGCCCGCTGCGTCAGGGCGTGGTCAGCGACTTTGAGCTGACCAACACCATGCTGCGTCACTTCATGAGCATGGTCATCGGCAAGCGTTTCTTCGGGCGCCCCCGCGTGGTGCTGTCGGTGCCCTCCGGCGTGAACGAGGCGGAGAAGAGCAGCCTCATCAGCATCCTGTTTGACGCGGGCGCCAAGCGCACCCAGCTGCTGGACCGCCCCATCGCCGCTGCCATGGGCGTGGGCATGGAGTTCCAGAAGCCCTACGGCTGCATGGTGGTGGATATGGGCGCAGGCGTGACGGACATCGCCGTGCTGGCCTCCGGTCAGGTGATCGAGGCTGCCAGCGTGTGCTACGGCGGCGACTATTTTGACGACGCCATCATCCGCTACCTGCGCAAGAAGCACAACCTGCTCATCGGCGAGCGCTCCGCGGAGGAGGTCAAGATCACCCTGGGCACGGCGGTCCCGCCCCTCTCTCCCCTGACGGATGAGGTCACCGGCCGCGACCTGCTCTCCGGATTGCCCAAGACCATCACCGTGTCCTCCACCGAGATCTACGAGGCGGTGAAGGACGCTGTGGCCGACCTGATCGAGGCCATCCAGGGCGTCATCGAGCGCACCCCGCCCCAGCTGGCCAGCGATATCTTCGAGGACGGCATCGTCCTCACCGGCGGCGCGGCTTCCCTGGCGGGCCTGCCCGAAGCCATCTACAACGAGCTGCACATCCCCTGCGGCGTGGCGGACGATCCCCAGACCAGCGTGGTGCTGGGCTGCGGCCGCGCGCTGGACAACCTGACCGCCTACAAAAGCGTCCTGAGCGACAGCCGCCGCCTGCGCTGACAAATAAGACGAGCGTACTTCCCTGCCATGGGAGGTACGCTCGTTTGCTTCTAATATGCTCCTTTGCCGCATATTGCTTGGCATGGAGGTGGGACAAATGACGGAGCTTGAGCTCTTTGCAAGGCTGATCCAATGCGAAGCGGGCGGCGAAGGCGACAACGGCATGCGGGCGGTAGCGTCGGTGGTGATGAACCGCGTGCGAACCCGCGTGGGCGAATACGGGCGATACAACACATTGCGGGACGTGATCTTCCAGACCGGGCAGTTCAACTGCGCCCGCACCGTGCTGGGCGGACAGCAGAACCTGCAGAACATCTACAACATGAACCCCCAGCAGATCCACTACGACATTGCCAACTGGGCCATTGCCGGCAACCGGCTGGGCAACCTGTGGGAGGCGCTGTGGTTCTACAATCCCTACTCCCCGACCTGCCGCAACAACTTCCCCTCCAGCGTGGGGTATTTCCAGATCCGCATCGGGGATCACTGCTTCTACAACCCTGCGCCCAGCTATGCCAACACCTGAGGCGCCGTCACAGCGCCTTCACCAGGATTAGGCAGGGGTTATGCTCATCCCACAGGGTCGGAAATATCTCCAGGGGCAGGAAGCCCACGCCCCGGTAGAAGGCCACGGTGGCATCGTACTCCGGATAATGGCCGGGCGCCACCGTCTTGACCTGCGCCATGCGATAGCCCTGCATCCTGGCGTATTTCTCAAAGGCAGCAAGCATCGCGCGTCCCGCACCGCAGCGGTGAGCGCGCTTTTTTACGCCTGTCACATAGATCTCGCAAGCATACGTGCTGGTCTCCTTCATCGCCATGAAGCCGAGGATCTCCGCCCCGTCCACCGCAGCAAAAAAGGGCATATCGCCGCTCTCGCGGATGTACTCCTCCGTGGATTCCGGGATGCCGAACCACTCCGGCAGATCCTCCAGCACCTCGCGGGCGATGGCGCGCCTGCGGGCAGCATCTTCGATCATCACAACCTGCATGGTGATACCTCCTTGACCTGCGTATAATTCGCGGCGGCGGGGTGAATCTCCTTCCGCCGTTGCCATCGGGCGCGATCTGTGGTACAATATCCCCGCTATACAGAAAGGGGATCACCCATGGCAAGCGCATTTTCCTTCAATGATGTGACCATCTTTTACTCCGAGAAGCGTCTAATGAATAACGTTTCGTTGACTATTTCCGACGGCGACCGCATCGGCGTGGTGGGCAAAAACGGTAGCGGCAAATCGACCTTCCTGCGCCTTTTGGCAGGGCTGGAAAAGCCGGACGAGGGCTCTATCTCCGTGCAGCGGAACATGTCCGTCGCCTACCTGCCCCAGACGCCCGTCCTGCGGGAGGACGCCACCATCACCGAGGCAGCGCTGCAGTATCTCCCTGCCCGCCCCGGCGAGGACGCCGCTTCCGCCGCCTACGAGGCGCAAACCATCCTCACCCAGCTGGGCTTCACCGATCTGAATCAGCCCGTCAGCCAGCTTTCCGGCGGCCAGCGGATGCGCGTGGCCCTGGCCGGCGTGCTTTGCCGGGACAGCGACGTGCTCCTCCTGGACGAGCCCACCAACCACATTGACCTCGACATGGCCCAGTGGCTGGAGGATCGGCTGATCAGATGGCGCATGACGCTGATCGTCGTCACCCATGACCGCTATCTGCTGGAGCGCGCCTTCAGCCGCATCTTCAACGTGGGCGGCGGCGACGTGGGCGTGTATAACTGCCCCTACTCCGGCTACCTGGAGGAGCGCGCCCAGCGGGAGGAAATGCAGGCCGCGACCCTTCGCAAGAACAAGTCCCTCTACCGCAAGGAGCTGGCGTGGATCCGCCGCGGCGCACCCGCCCGCTCCACCAAGGCCAAGGGGCGCATCCAGCGCTTTGACGCGGTGGCCGAGGCCATCAGGGAGGCCCCGCCGGAGGCTGAGCTGACGATGAAGTCCGTGGCCAGCCGCCTGGGCAAGAAGATCGTCAGCTGGGAGCACCTGGACGTGGCCATCGGCGGAAACACCCTCGTGCGGGACTTCTCCTACACCCTGCTGCGGGATGACCGCGTGGGCATCGTGGGCGGCAACGGCGCGGGCAAGACCACGCTCCTGCGGACGCTCTGCGGCGAGCTGCCCCCGGCCTCCGGCGTGATCGAAAAGGGCGAAACGGTCAAAATCGGCTACTTCGCCCAGCACTGCCCGCCGCTGGATCCCGAGACCCGCATCATCGACGCGGTGAAGGACGTGGCCGTCAAGGTCTACACGCCCGACGGCGACCTCACCGCCTCCCAGATGGCAGAGACCTTCCTCTTCCCCAGCCAGATGCAGTACCAGAAGGTGTCCAGCCTCTCCGGCGGCGAGATGCGCCGGCTCTACCTGCTGCGCATCCTCATGGCCGCGCCCAATGTGCTCATCCTGGACGAGCCCACCAACGACCTGGACCTGGACACGCTGAACGTGCTGGAGGACTATCTGGATTCCTTCCAGGGGGCGATCATCGCCGTCAGCCATGACCGCTATTTCCTGGATCGCATCACCACCCACCTCTTTGCCGTGGAGGAGGGCAAAATGGTGCCCTACATCGGCGGCTACCAGAGCTACCTGGACGCCCAGGAGGAAAAGCGCGAGGCTGCCGCGCCCGTCAAGGCGGAGGTCAGGCCCGCCGAGCCCCAGCGCCGCCAGCACTCCTCGGTGAAGTTCTCCTATAAGGAGCAGCGGGACTTCGAGACCATCGAGGACACCGTCATGCAGCTGGAGGAGAAGGTCGAAGCCCTGGCCGCGGAGATCGAAGCCAATTCCGCAGATTATGTGAAGGTCGCCGCCCTCATGGCCGAGCAGGAGGAGACCCAGCGCAAGCTGGACGAAGCCACCGAGCGCTGGCTGTACCTGCAGGAAAAGTGGGAGCAGATCCAGGCCGCAAAGAACGGATGATACGCAAAGGCCCGAGCCGCAATGGCCCGGGTCTTTTTCATGCGATCACGCGGCTGCAGGCGTTTCGTCCTGCGCTTTGCAGAGCTTCGACTGGCGGTAGAAGATGATCAGCAGTGCGCTGGCCATCATCCAGCCCATGGGGAATGCCAGGGACATCAGGTTGAAGTGCATATCGGACAGATTGCCGATGACCCGCCCGTCCACCAGCAGCTTCACCGCAAACAGGTAAGCCTGCCGGAAGGCCACGAAGGAGCCCAGGAAGATGAACATCGGCGTTTTGGCGCTGCCGATGCCGCGCAGGGCGCCTGCGTACATCTGGTTGAAGCAGATGGTGATGTAGAAGGGCGTGATGATGCGGATAAAGCGCTCGCCATAGGCGATCTCCGCAGGATTTTTGGTGATGAGATGCAGCAGCGGATTGGCAAAGAGCAGCACCAGGGCCGCCATCGTCACCAGGCAGATCATGGACATGATCACGCCGGAGCGCACGCCCTTTCGCGCGCGGCCATACTGCTTTGCGCCCCAGTTCTGCCCCACAAAGGTAGTGGAAGCCTGGGCCAGCGCCATCACCGGCACCATCAGGAAGGCGTCCAGCTTGTTGTATGCGCCCCAGCCGCTGGTGCAGTCCGCGCCAAAGGCGTTGACGTAGCCCATCACGAACACGTTGGAGAAGCTCGTCAGGCCCTGCTGGATGCTGGAGGGCAACCCCAGGCGGAAGATGTTGCCGCACTCCGTCCTGTCGATGCGCAGCTCGCTGAGGCGCAATCCGTAGGCGCCCTTTTCCTTCATCAGGACGCATACCACCAGCGCAGCGGACAAGCCCTGGGCGATGATCGTGGCCAGCGCCACGCCAAAGACGCCCATGTCGAACACGATCACGAAGAGCAGATCCAGCACCGTGTTGACCCCGGCGGAAAAAATCAGGAAGTACAGCGGGCGCCTGGAATCCCCCACCGCGCGCAGGATCGCCGAGCCCATGTTGTAGATCAGCAGTCCGCTGATGCCGGCAAAATAGGTCGTCAGGTAGGTGACGGACATGTCCATGATCTCCGGCGGCGTGTTCATCATCGTCAGCGCCGGGCGGGCGATGCACAGGCCCAGCACCGTGGCGATCCCGCACAGGATCAGCGTGGCCATCAGCGTCGTATGGACGATCTTGCCGATACGTTTTTCGTCATGCGCGCCGTAGGCCTGGCTCAGCACCACGCCGGTGCCCAGCGACAAGCCGTTGAAGACGCCGATGAGCATGTTGATGATGCTGCCGGTGGACGTCACCGCGCCCAGCGCATTTTGCGGGCCGAAGTTGCCGATAATGGCAGCGTCCACCGCATTGTAGAGCTGCTGGAAGAGCAGCCCCACCGCCAGCGGCGCAGCGAAGGAGAGATAGTGCTTGAGGATGTTTCCCCGGGTCATATCCACGTCTTTGCGTGCCAATGGGATCCCTTCTTTCTCTGTATGGAGAATAGGATAGCACGTTTTGGCCGACATGTCAAAGGGCGTTGTCACGCCTCTGTGGTGATATTCGCCCCCAGGCTGCAAAGCATCCCCGGCAGATCCTCATATCCGCGTTCGATATGCCCTGCCGGATCCCGCAGGATGGTCTCTCCCTCCGCAGCCAGGCCGGAGAGCATCATCGCCGCCCCGCCCCGCAGGTCCGTGCTGGTGATCGTGGTTCCCGAGAGCATACTGCCGCCCGTGACCAGGGCGATGCGATCCTCGATGCGGATATTTGCCCCCAGCCTGACCATCTCCCGCGCATGCATGAACCGGTTCTCGAAGATCGTCTCCAGAAAGACGGAGGTGCCCCGCAGCCGCAGCGCCAGGGCCATCATGGGCGCCTGCATATCCGTTGGAAAGCCGGGATAAGCCAGCGTCCGCACCTGGATGGGCTGGCTGGCGCGGCCCGTCAGGCGGAGGCCCGCAGGCGTTTCGCGCAGCGTCACGCCCGTTTCCGCCAGCTTGAACAGCACAGACCTCAGATGCTCCGTCCTGACGCCCCGCAGCAGCACGCTGCCCTCGGTCATCGCCGAGGCGCACAGGATCGTTCCGGCCTCGATGCGGTCCGGGATGGGCCGCCAGGTGCAGCCGTGCAGGTGATCCCGCCCCTCCACCGTGATGGTTCCGCTGCCCGCGCCGCTGATGCCTGCGCCCATCTGCGTCAGGCATCCGCACAGATCGACGATCTCCGGCTCTTTGGCCGCATTCTCGATGCGGGTGACGCCTTTTGCCAGCGCTGCCGCCAGCAGGATGTTCTCCGTCGCCCCCACTGAGGGGAAATCCAGGTACACATTGCCGCCCCGCAGCACCCCCTGCAGGGTGACCGAGCCCGGCGTGAGCTGCACCTGCGCACCCATGGCCTCCATGCCCTTGAGATGCAGATCGATGGGGCGCTGCCCGATGGCGCAGCCGCCCGGCAGGCTGACGCGGGCATACCCCGTGCGGGCCAGCAGCGGCCCCATCACCAGGACGGAAGCCCGCATGCGGCTGAGCAGATCCGGCACGGCGGGCGATCTGGGTTCCTCCGCCCACAGGTTCAGCGTATCGCCGTCCCGGCGGATGGCAACGCCGCAGTCCGCCAGAATATCCTTGAGCGTCTGTACATCCGTCAGCTCCGGCACATGCTCCAGCACCAGCGGTTCCCGCGTCAGCAGACACGCGCACATCAGCGGCAGCACGGCATTCTTGGCCGAATGGATGCTCACTTCTCCCGACAGCTGCTCGCAATGCCGGATGCGGTAGGTCGCCATGCTTTCATCCCCCTTTGGGTGATAGTTTGGCTGTTCTCCGCAAAGACCATGCATCATGGGGGAAGATGGCATCCGGCTTGATATATGATGTAGTTTCCCTTGACTTTTGGCCGAATCTCCCGCATAATAGATATGATGCGTTAAGTGTGCGCATCGCTTGTTTGAGTTGCGCAAAACATCCGGAAGGAGGCGGCGTTATGGCCACCGCGATCACCCATGTGCAGCCCGGCTCCATCGCCGAAAGGCTGGGCCTGAAGGAAGGCGACCAGCTCGTCTCCATCGCAGGCGAACCCATCATTGACCAGATCGATTATCAGGCGCTGACGGCGAACCGGCGGTTCGACATGGTCGTGCGCCGCGTTGGCGGCACGGAGGAGACCCTCCGCGTCCGCAAGCAGGACTGGGAGCCCCTGGGCGTCACCCTCGACCAGACCATCGTCTCCTCTCCCCGGCCCTGCCGCAACCACTGCATCTTCTGCTTCATCGATCAGATGCCCCCCGGCATGCGCAAGACCCTCTACGTCAAGGATGACGACTGGCGGCTCTCGCTGATGATGGGCAACTACATCACCATGACCAACATCGACGACAGCGAGCTGGATCGCATCATCCGCCGCAAGGTGAGCCCGCTGTACATCTCCGTCCACTGCACCGACCCGGACATGCGCGTCAAGCTCCTGCGCAACCCCAGGGCCGCCCGGATCATGGACAACCTGCGCCTGCTCAAGCAGCACGGCATCCGCTTCCACTGCCAGATCGTGCTCTGCCCCGGCTGGAACGACGGCGAGATCCTGATGAAGTCCATCCGCGAGCTGGCGGAGCTGGCCCCGGCGGCCCAGTCCGTTGCGCTGGTGCCCATCGGGCTGACCAAGCACCGCGACGGCCTGCCCTGCATCAAGCCCTACGACGGGCAGATGGCGGCGGAATTGATCCGGTCCGTGAAGCCCCTGCAGGAGAAATTCCTCAAGGAAATAGGGACCCGCTTCGTCTTCCCGGCGGATGAGTTCTACTGCCTCTCCGGCCTGCCCATCCCCGCAGACGAGGAGTACGAGGATTATCCGCAGATCGAGAACGGCGTGGGCATGCTGCGGATGTTCGAGACGGATTTGATGTACGCCGCGGAGGACTATCCGGTGGAGGAAACCGCCCCCCGCAGGCTCTGCATCGCCACGGGCACGTCCATCGCGCCCTTCCTGCAGCAGCTGGCAGACAAGTACGCCCCCAGGGGCACGACAGTCGAAGTGCGGCCCATCATCAACCGCTTCTTCGGCGAGTCCGTCACCGTAGCGGGGCTCATCACCGGGCGCGACCTGGTGGAACAATGCAAGGACGTCAATGCAGACGAGATCCTCATCGTGCGGAGCATGATCCGCTCAGAGGGCGATCTGTTCCTGGACGATATGTCCGTTACGGAGGTGCGCAAGGCGCTGCCCGCACCGCTCCGGATCACCGAGAACAGCGGTGAAGGCTTCTGGCGCGCGATCTCCGGCTATGAGGATTGAATCCGTCAGCCGATATAATTGGAGGTATGATCATGGCTAAGCCCCTTGTTGCCATCGTGGGCCGTCCCAACGTTGGCAAATCCACTTTCTTCAACCGGATCACCGGCAAGCGCATCTCCATCGTCGAGGATACCCCCGGCGTCACCCGTGACCGCATCTACTGCGACGTGGAGTGGCAGAACCGCCGCTTCACCATGATCGACACCGGCGGTATCGATCCCCGGAGCGAAGACGTGCTGCTCTCCCAGATGCGCCACCAGGCGGAGATCGCCATGGACACAGCGGACGTCATCTGCTTCTTCGCCGACGGCCGCACCGGCCTCACCGACGATGACCGCGAGGTCGCCAACATGCTGCGCAAGACCTCCAAGCCTGTGATCCTGGCCATCAACAAGGTGGACCACATCTCCATGGTGGACAATATCTACGAGTTCTATGAGCTGGGCATCGGCGATCCCATCGCCATCAGCGCGGCCAACATGATGGGCCTGGGCGACCTGCTGGAGGCCATCTGCCGCGAGCTTCCGCCCCAGACCAAGGATGAGCTGGACGACGCGCAGCACGTCCTGCAGCTGGCCGTGGTGGGCCGCCCCAACGTGGGCAAGTCCTCCCTGGTGAACAAGCTCCTGGGCACGGAGCGCACCATGGTCTCCAACATCGCCGGCACCACCCGCGACGCCATCGACACCGAGTTCAAGGTCAACGGCCAGGTGTACAACATCATCGACACCGCCGGCATCCGCCGCAAGAGCCAGATCGAGGATGAGTCCCTGGAGCGTTACAGCGTGCTGCGCTCCATCGCCGCCATCCGCCGCTGCGACGTGGCGCTGCTGCTCATCGACGCCCAGGACGGCGTGACCGAGCAGGACACCAAGATCGCCGGCCTCATCCGCGAGGAGGGCAAGGCGGTGATCGTGGTCGTCAACAAGTGGGACGCCATCGAGAAGGAGACCGGCACCCTCGAATCCTACAAGAAGCAGGTGCTGGAGGACCTGAAGTTCATGGACTACGCGCCCGTGCTCTTCCTCTCCGCCAAGACCGGCCAGCGCGTCCACACCGTGATGGACATGGTGGATCAGGTCTGGGCCCAGGCGTCCAAGCGCATCCCCACCGGCATCCTCAACGACGTCCTCACCGACGCCACCGCCGATCTCCAGCCCCCGGCCACCAATGGACGCCGCCTGAAGATCTACTACATCACCCAGCAGGCCACCTGCCCGCCCCTGTTCATCCTCTTCGTCAATGACGAGACGCTCATGCACTTTGCCTACGAGCGCTACCTGGAGAACTACTTCCGCAAGACCTTCGACTTCACCGGCACTCCCATCCGTTTCATCCTGCGCGAGAAGAAAAAGGACAATTAAGGAGGGGTTGACATGCTCACTTACATCATTATCGCTGTGATCGCCTATTTGCTGGGCAGCATTTCCTTCGGCATGATCGTGGCCAAACTCAAGGGCGGCCCCAACCTGCGCGAGGTGGGCAGCAAGAACACCGGCGCCACCAACGTGCTGCGCGTCATGGGCGTCAAGACCGGCCTGATCGTCTTTGTGCTGGACATTTTGAAGGCGCTGGTCGCCTGCATCATCGGCCGCGTGTGGATGGATCTCCCCGGTGCGATGGTCGCCGGCCTGGCAGTGGTCATCGGCCACAACTGGCCCTGCTTCTTCCAGTTCAAGGGCGGCAAGGGCGTAGCCTCCACCCTGGCGGTCATGCTGATGACCTTCCCCCTCCCTGCCTGCATCTGCTATGTGGTCGCCATTGCGCTGATCGCCGCCACCAGGTATGTTTCCCTGGGCTCCATCACCCTGGCGGCGCTGTTCGCGGTGATGGTCATCGCCACAAACTGGGCAGACTGGCTGATCATCGGATGGGTGATCGCCATCTCCGGGCTGCTGATCTGGCGGCACCACGCCAACATCGGCCGCCTGCTGAAGGGCACCGAAAACAAGCTCGGCAGCAAGAAGAAATAACCCCCCAGCGCACGGGACAGCTCGTGCACTTTTCTTTACAGAGGAGGGATCCACATGCTGAACCACAAGGGCACACAAGTCCTCACAACGCAGCGGCTGATCCTGCGGCCCTTTGCCGCGGATGACGCGCCCGCCATGTTCACCAACTGGGCCAGCGATCCGGAGGTGACGAAGTTCCTCACCTGGCCGACGCATACAAGCATCGAAGTCAGCCAGTGGGTGTGCAGCGACTGGGTCGGCCACTACGCCGAGCCCGACTACTACCAGTGGGCCATCGTCCTTGACGGGCAGCCCATCGGCAGCATCGCCGTGGTCCATCACGATGACCGGATCGGCAAAGCCGAAGTCGGCTACTGCATCGGACGGAAATGGTGGCACATGGGCGTCGTTTCGGAAGCGCTGAAGGCCGTGATGGGTTTCCTCTTTGACGAGGTGGGCTACGACCGCCTCGAAGCGCGCCACGACCCGCGCAATCCCCATTCCGGCTGCGTGATGCGCAAATGCGGCATGAAATACGAGGGCACGATGCGCCAGTCCGACTGGAACAACCAGGGCGTGTGCGACGCCGCCTGGTATGCGCTGCTGAAAAGCGAGCGGTGACAAAGCAAGGCTCCTCCGCGTGGCGGAGGAGCCTTTTGTCATGCCATCAAAAAGGACTCCCCTGCAGATGCAAGGGAGTCCGGATGCGCATACTCAATTAAGAATGAAGAATTCCTAATTATGTATTAGTTCGCAGCCTGCTCCAGGCACTTCACAACAGCGTCGATAATGGCGTTGGAGGTGACGGTAGCGCCGGCCACGGTGTCAACGTCAACAGTGTTGCCGGCGACGATGGCAGCGGGCACGGAGGCGATGGGGGCATCGGAGATGCCGGCAGTCTCGGTGTGAGAGAGCACCTCGACAGAGGCGATCTTGCCGCCGGCGATAACGACCTTCACGGTCAGGTCGCCGCCGTTGTGGCCGACCACAGCGCCGGTGTACTCGCCGTCCTTCAGGGCCTTGGTCATGTCGAACTTGGCCTCGGAAGCGGTCTCCTTGACGAACAGGGAGG
>X409_Impala__coassemble_413_pt1 | contig 23977 bp, 18 predicted proteins | sample X409_Impala__metabat2_high_PE_002 | metagenome-assembled genome bin X409_Impala
CCTCAGTCCCATACGGGACAGCTCCCCCCCAAGGGGGAGCCTTGACTCCACGCGCCTTTCACGAATCGAAGATTCGTCGAAACAGCTCGCGCATCCGCAAAGGAACAGCCCGCAGCCGCATAAAAGCGCATCCGCAAAGGAACCGCCAAAGCCCCTGCTCCAGCGCGCAGGAGAGACCCCCTCAGTCGCTGACGGGACAGCTCCCCCCAAGGGGGAGCCTTGGCTTCATCCACCTTCCCAGGCATGGGAAGGTGGCCGAACGCAGCGAGGCCGGATGGGGCCCGGATGCGGGTGGTCGGGAGGGGCAAGCCCCTCCCCTGCGGCAGCTTGTGCAGGGGCCGCGCCTCATCCCCCCTTCTACATTTGAGAACGGAGAAATACAGATGGAATCGACCGAAATGATCTTCACCGCCGATGGCCGTCGGCTGGATGTGCTGCTGTCGGAGCAGTCCGGGCTGACCCGCAGCCGCGTGGCCGCCCTCATGGAGGAGGGCCGCGTCACGGTGGATGGGCAGGTCGTCACCAAAGCGGGCCTCAAGGCAAAGGCGGGCCAGCAGATCACCCTGACCATCCCCGCGCCCAAGCCTGCCGTGCCCGAGGCGCAGGACATCCCCCTGACCATCCTTTATGAGGACGCCGATCTGGCCGTGGTGGTCAAGCCCTGCGGCATGGTGGTGCATCCCGCCGCCGGCAATGAGGACGGCACGCTGGTCAATGCGCTGCTGCACCACCTGGACAGCCTGGGGGGCATCGGCGGAGAGCTGCGGCCGGGCATCGTCCACCGGCTGGACAAGGATACCAGCGGACTGCTGCTGGTGGCCAAGAACGACGCCGCCCAGCTGGCCCTGTCGGAGCAGCTGAGCGGGCGCAGCATGGAGAAGCACTACCGCGCCCTGGTGGAGGGGAATATCCGCGAGGATGCGGGCCGCATTGAGGCCGCCATCGCCCGGAGCAAAAAGGACCGCAAGAAGATGGCCGTGGACGAGGAAGGCCGCGAGGCCATCACCGAATGGACGGTGCTGGAGCGTGGCCGGGGCGTGACCCTCCTGGACGTGCACATCCTCACCGGGCGGACGCATCAAATTCGCGTGCATTGCAGGCACATCGGGCACCCGGTCTGCGGCGATCCGATCTACGGCAGCCCCAAGGGCGCCAGGGTGCCAAGGCTGATGCTCCATGCCTGGTCGCTGACCTTTACGCATCCGCGCAATGGCGAGCGCATGACCTTCACCGCGGAGCTCCCGGCGGAATTCCTGCGGGGGCTGAAGGCCAACGGCATTGAACTGTAAATACCAGAGCGGGAGGTTTTTCCCATGATAACGCTGCTGCTGGCGGTGATCTACGCCGCCTTTATCAGCCTGGGCCTGCCGGACGCCCTGCTGGGCTCCGCCTGGCCGATCATGCATGCCCAGATGAACGTGCCCCTGTCCTATGCGGGCATCGTGACCTTTGTGATCGCCATGGGCACGGTGGTGTCGGCGCTCCTGTCCGACCGGCTGACGCTGAAGCTGGGGGCGGGCCGGGTGACGGCGCTCTCCGTTTCCCTGACGGCCATTGCGCTGCTGGGCTTTTCCGTGTCCGACCGGTACTGGATGCTGCTGGTCTTTGCCGTTCCCTACGGCCTGGGCGCCGGCAGCGTGGATGCGGCCCTCAACAACTACGTCGCGCTGCACTACTCCAACCGGCACATGTCCTGGCTGCACTGCATGTGGGGCGTGGGCTGCTCCATCGGGCCCTCCATCATGGGCTGGGCGCTGACGGGCAATGCGGCCAACTGGCCCCTGGGCTACCGGGTGGTGGGCGTGCTGCAGCTCATCCTGACGGCGGTCATCCTCCTGTCCCTGCCGCTGTGGAGGGGCCGCGACGCCCAGGCTCCCTCCGGGGAGAAGGTCCGCCCCATGCCCCTGTCCGAGCTCGTCCGCCTGCCGGGCGCCAAGGAAGTGATGCTGACCTTCTTCTGCTACTGCGCGCTGGAATCCACCGCAGGCATCTGGGCCTCCTCCTACCTGGTGTTCCACCATGGCCTGGATGAGCAGACCGCTGCCGCCTGCGCGAGCCTGTTCTACATCGGCATCACCCTGGGGCGCGCCCTCAACGGCTTCATTGCCGAGCGCTTCTCCGATACCACCCTCACCCGGGCGGGCTTTGTGATCATGGGCGCGGGCGTGCTGACCCTGCTGATCCCCCTGGGGAGGATCGCTGCCATGGCGGGCCTGATCATCCTGGGGATGGGCTGCGCGCCGACCTACCCCTGCATCATCCACGCGACGCCCGTTCGCTTTGGCCGGGAGAAATCCCAGGCCTTCATCGGCGTGCAGATGGCCAGCGCCTACCTGGGCACCACCCTGATGCCGCCCCTCTTCGGCCTGCTTGCCGACCATGTGTCCCCCGGCCTCTACCCGGCCTACATGACGGCCATCCTGCTGCTGATGGTCGTGATGCACGAGCGGGTGGTCAAGGCGACGGAGACGTGAAGCGGAAATCAGGAATTATGAATTTGGAATTATGAATTTGCCTGCCCCGGTTTGTCTGCGCTTGCGGATGAGCCGGGGCTTTTCCTTCCCCAGCATGGGGAAGGTGGCCGAGCGCCCGCGAGGTCGGATGAGGCCGTTCCTGCTGTATGGCGTTGTCAAGGTGCCGGGTTTAGGCCTGTACCCCTCCGGGGAACCCCCGAGAGGGAAGGGAATTCAGGCTTTCACTCTCAATTCCTAATCCTAATTCCTAATTCCTTACGCCCCCTACCCCCATCATCGAAGGATGATGTCAGGATTATAGCACATACGTTCGCGTTTGTCGAGGGGTTTGTGTAATTTTGCGAACATTTGTTTCTGTTTCACCTTGACAAATCCAGGAAAGTATGGTATAATAACCCCAATGAAACCGCTGAAAGGAGGCTCTGCCCATGACCAACGCCGAAGCTGCCATCGCCCTGCTGCGCGAGCGCGGATGGACCGTCTGCACCTGCGAGAGCCTCACCGGCGGCATGATCTGCTCCACCCTGGTGGATGTGCCCGGCGCATCGAAGGTGGTGCGGGGCGGCCTCATCACCTACCAGACGGACACGAAGCCCCTCCTGGCCGGCGTGGATGCGGCCCTCATCGAGCGCTGCGGCGTGGTCAGCGGCGAGGTCGCCGAGGCCATGGCCCAGGGCGCAAGGGCCCGCCTGGGGGCGGATATCGCCCTGAGCGCGACAGGGATGGCCAGTCCGGGCGAGGCAGGGGATCCCCCCGCCGGCACGGTGTTCGTGGGCGTCGCGACTGCAAAGGGCGTGCGGCACATCCCCCTGCACCTGACCGGCAGTCGGGCGGAGATCCGCCGGCAGACGGTGGAAGCCGCCATCAACGCGGCACTTGATGAACTATGAATTTGATTACTTGGCAAGGGGCTGATCCCGCAGGTCGCTCATGGCTGCACACGCTAAATTCCTAATTCCTAATTCCTAATTCCTAATTCATAATTCATAATTCATAATTCCTAATTAAAAACTCCCCGGAGGTCCCCGATGAACTACAAGCTCCTCTTCCTCCTCCTCTTCACCCTGACGCATATTTACACCCTGGTGCTCAATATCGTGCAGCACCGCAGCGCGTCCAACCCCACGCCCGCCAATGTGGCCGACGTCTACGACGCCGAGACTTATCAGAAGTGGCGCGCCTACCACGGGGAGAAATCCAAGCTGTCTATCCTGCGGACGGTGGTCTCCTGGGCGCTGACGATGGCGCTGCTCCTGACGGGCTTCCACGCGGCGGCGGCGGGGATCTTCCCGCAGAATGTGTTCATGCAGCTGCTGGGGGTCATCCTGGCGCAGACGCTGGCGGAAACGCTGGTGTTCCTGGGCTTCAGCTGGGTGGATACCATGGTCATCGAGCAGAAGTACGGATTCAACCGCTCCACCGTGAAGACCTTCGTGATCGACCAGGTGCGCGGCTTTATCATCGAGGTCGTGCTGGGCGTGATCCTCATGGGCGCGCTGGCCTGGCTGCATATCTCCATGGGCGATTGGGTCATCCTGCTCTTTACCGGCGTGGTGTTTGCGCTGACGCTGGCGATCTCCTTCCTGTACGGGCCGGTGTTCAGCCGCCTGGGCAACAAGTTCACCCCCCTGGAGGACGGCGAGCTGAAGGACAAGCTCCTGGCCCTGCTGAAGAAGCACGGCTATGAGGTCAAGGCCATCGAGGTCATGGACGCCTCCCGCCGCACCACCAAGCTGAACGCCTACTTCACCGGGTTTGGCAAGCTCAAGAGCATCGTGCTGTATGACAATCTGCTCAGCGCCATGGAGACGGACGAGATCGTCGCGGTGTTCGCCCACGAGCTGGGCCACGGCCTGAACAAGGACGTGCTCAAGCAGCAGATCATGAACCTGGGCAATCTCCTGCTGATGGCCATTGCCGTGTGGCTGACCGTCCGCGAGCCCGCCATGCACGAGGCGTTCGGCTTCACCCGGGTGAATTACGGCTTTGCCTTCGTGCTGCTGGGGGGCCTGCTGGGGCTGATCCAGCCGCTGACGGGCATGGCGATGAGCGCCTACTCCCGCCGCGCCGAGTACCGCGCCGACGCCCAGGCCGTGAAGGAAGGCTACGGCGAAGCGCTGGTGGGCGGCCTGAAAAAGCTGGCCCGCGAGAATTTTGCCAACCTGGCGCCCTCCAAAGCCCTGGTGGTGCTGGAGTACAGCCATCCCCCGCTGTCGGAGCGCATTGCGGCGATCGGGAAGAAATGAGACCATGAAGCCCGCGCGATGAGCGCGCGGCAGGGTATGTCGGGTAAAGCCCAACAAACACGCGAATGGAGTTTGAAGGAAAAGTCAACCCAATCGCGGGAAAAGGGTCGAAGACCCCATCCCCCGCTGTCGGAGCGCATCGCGGCGATTGGGAAGAAGTGAGACCATGAAGCCCGCGCGATGAGCGCGCGGCAGGGTATGTCGGGTAAAGCCCAACAAACACGCGAATGGAGTTTGAAGGAAAAGTCAACCCAATCGCGGGAAAAGGGTCGAAGACCCCATCCCCCGCTGTCGGAGCGCATTGCGGCGATCGGGAAGAAGTGAGCCTCATCCGTCTTCGGACTGCGTCCGAATCCACCTTCCCCGTAAACGGGGAAGGTTTTGTCTCCCCCTGTTGGGCGGCTCTGGTAACCAGACCATCCCCGCTTGTGGGGAAGGCGTCAGCGAACCCCGTTCGCTGACGGATGAGGCCGTTCCCCCGTCCCCATCAAAAAATAGCAACATACCTCCCGCTCCATCCGGACATGCTACCGGAGAGAACGGGAGGTATTTGCATGAAGAAGCCCTCAACATTGCGCAAATCGGCGGGCCTGGTGGCGGCGTTTCTGCTGGGGATGAGCTGGTTTTCCCCCATGCAGACGGCCCTGCGCCAGCTGCCCGACACCCTCGCCCTCACCCAGGGGCAGATGCTCTCCCTTGACTTGGGCGGGCTGACGCTCACCGGGGAGGCGGTGCCCAGCACGTCCTCGGAGGATGAACGGCTCGGCGGGGCCATGGGGCAAGGCGGCGCATCGGAGATGTGCGTGAGCCTCTTTGGCATCCCGCTGAAAAGGGTGCAGGTGGAGGTCAGCGAGGAAAAGCGGCTCATCCCCGGCGGACAGGCCCTGGGGGTCGCCATGCGCACCGAGGGCGTGCTGATCGTGGGGGTCGGGGAGGCGGCGGAGGGCGTCACCCCCGCCAGGGATGCGGGCCTGCAGGCCGGGGATGTGATCACCGGCGTCGGGGGAGTGGCCGTCACCACCGCGGACAGCCTGACCACCCTGCTGAACAAGTCCGGCGGGAAGCCCGTGCCCATTGCGTACAGCCGCAACGGCGAGAACCGCACCTGCCTGCTCACCCCGCATCAGGATGAAAGCACAGGGGCCGTCCGCCTGGGGGCCTGGGTGCGGGATTCCACCGCCGGGGTGGGCACGCTCTCCTTCTATGACCCGGACACCGGGCGGTATGCGGCCCTGGGCCACGCCATCACCGACGGGGATACCGGCGCGGTGCTGACGGTCTCCGAGGGCCAGGTGCTGCATGCGGACATCGTGGCCGTGCAGAAGGGGCAGAAGGGTGCGCCGGGCGAGCTCAAGGGCAGCTTTCTGCGGCAGGCGCAGCGCCTGGGGGACATCCGCCGCAACAGCGTCCTGGGCATCTACGGCACGCTGGACAAGCCCGCCGCCAACCCCCTCTACCCGGAGGGGCTGCCCATCGGTCTGCGCTCGGGGGTGCATACCGGCAGGGCGACGATCCTCTCCTCGGTGGATGGCACGGGCGTGCAGGAATACGCCATCGAGATCACCCGGGTGAACCCGCAAAGCGCGCCGGCCCCCAAGTCGATGGTGATCCGCGTGACGGACGAGCGGCTGCTGGAAAAGACCGGCGGCATCGTGCAGGGCATGAGCGGCAGCCCCATCATCCAGGACGGGCGGCTGATCGGCGCGGTGACGCATGTGTTTGTGTCAGACCCCACCCAGGGCTACGGGCTGTATGTGGACTGGATGCTGGGGGAGGCGGGATCCACCTGACCCTGTGCAGCCGGGCATGACACAGCAGTCAAGCTGCAAATGTATATCGGTATCACCGGCAGACCCACGTGTTCGTCTCCGACCCCACCCAGGGCTACGGGCTGTATGTGGACTGGATGCTGGGGGAGGCGGGGGCGGTGTGAGCGTCCCTTACCGGCTGAAGCGGGACATGAAGCGCCAGGCATGCTCGCAGGTGTGCTCGCGGCACTCGTGGCCCTGCCCGCTGATGGAGGCCAGCGCGGTGCGCTCCACGCCATCGGCGCTGGTGAAGTAGTGGATCGTCAGCACGCTTCCGCGGGAGGGGTCGTCGATCTTCTCCACCCGGTCGCCATCCACGCCCCAGATGGGGTTGGCCCAGGCGGCCTGATCGGCGAAGGCTGCGTCGTAGGGCCGTGCCACCCGGTTGACGTCAAAGACATAGCGGATGCGCTCGCAGCACTTATCCGCCTGGAAGGGAAGCTCCGGCAGGGGCGTGATCTCGCCGCCGGCATAGAAGACAGGCACCGGCACGCTGCGGTTGATCTCCTTCTCCACCGGGGTGAAGTACACATTGTGGCCTACTTCCACCGTGGCGCCCATGGGGGCAAGCGCCGCGAACACATCGGGGTACTCCTGGAACATATCCCAGGTTTTGATGCCGCCCATGGAGAAGCCGCTGGCATAGACGCGCTTTTCGTCGATGGGGTATTTGGCCTTCAGGTGCTCAAGCAGGGCGATGGCCTCGGTGGCGGTGCTGTTCAGGTGATTCTCCACGCACACCAGCAGGAAGCCGTTGCGCTGCGCCACCCGGTACCAGCCGGACACATGGGCCATGTGCAGCGCGGAATCCCCGCCGCCGTGGAAGGCCATCACCAGCGGCACGGGGCCGCCATCCAGCAGGCCCTTGCGGTAATAGGCGATGTAGCCGATGCGGTGCTCCGGGGTATCGCAGTCGTCGCCGCGGTTGTCCGGGGAGGTCGGGATCAGGGCACAGGCAGGCTCCTGCACGACGCCCTGGGCGTCCAGGGTGTCTTCCCGGGTCAGCACGCCGCACCAGCGCTTGCAGCCCCGGAGGAAGCCGGCATAGGCCGCCGCCGCGTCCGGCTGATCCTGCACCAGCAGATGATCGCAGCCCTCGCGCAGCGCGGCGTTGATCTGTGCAGTGTTGCCCACGGACACCACCGGGATGTCCCTGCGCTGGGGTGCGGGCAGGATGCTCAGGCCCTCCAGGGTGGCGGTGGCAGGGGTGATCTCGCCCGGCCCCCACAGGTAGAGGCCGTGCAGGGTCTTCAGGCAGCAGCGGGCGATGTAATCCGCCGCCTTGCCCTTGCCGAAGAGGTGGGTGCGGAAGATCGCGCCCCGGATGAAGCACTCGCCCCATTCCCGGGTGAAGCGGTCACGGGTGGTGACCACGCCGCAGCGGTGGTACTGGTGGATGCGGGATTCGGCGATCAGGTCGATGAACAGGGACTCGTCGGCCCCGTCCCAGCCGCCCGGGCAGGTGGGATACACGAATACCACGCTGCCGGAATGTTCCGCCGCGATGGCGGTGAAGCCCTGGGCCTCCGCACAGGCGGCGGCCTCCTCCAGGGTCTTTTCCTGCTTCTCAAACACAAGCAGGTAGGGGGCGTCAAAGCCGAAGTTGACGATGTCTGCCAGGGGATCCGGCCGGGGAACGACGACCTTGACCCGGAATGTGTCAAAGCTGTGCTGCCAGCCCTGCGCGCCGCCGGGCAGCCCGGTGAGGGCGGGGAAGCTCTTCATGCCCATGGTGATTCCTCCTCAATGCTTCTCAAAGCGGAACATGTTCCAGGAAAGGGGCTGCAGGGCAGCGCTGAGGCAGCCGTCCTGACAGGTGGTGCCCTCCGCCCTGCGGGGGATGATGGTATCGGGGTGATCGTGGTCGTTGAAGGCCTCGGGATCCTCCGTGTGCAGGGTGATATGCTCCCTGAAGATCCAGCCGGGGAAGGCCGTCACGTCCAGCGAGAGGGCGTGGACGTCCTTTTCGTCCGCGTTGATGACGAAGACGGTCATCTCGCCCGCCTCCTCGTTCAGCGCGGCAGCGGCCTGGATGTAAGGTACCTGCTCAAATCCGCCGTACTGGTTCATATCGTCGATGGCGTAGCCCTCCACGTCGAAGGTCTCGCAGTCCACCGCGGCCTTCAGGGAGGCGCCCCGGGCATAGCGGATCAGCTGGGTGAAGGGGTAGTGGGCGGCGCTCTTCCAGGTGTGCTCCCGGTCGGTGGCGCAGAGCATCGCCAGGCCGCTGGTGGCGCAGCCGATCTTGATGCGGTCGGCATGGCGGAGCATGGTCAGGGCAACGGCGGCGTTGGCCAGGGTGCGGGGCATCTCGCCGGATTTGGGGAAGGCGCGGCGGGTGGACCAGTCATCCGGGTCATGGCGGACATACTTGCGCGTGGGGTCCATACCCAGGAAGCCCATGGCGGGCTGGCGTCCGCCCAGGCCCAGGTGTGCGCCCTGCGCAGGCCGGTAGGAGCAGGCGTACTCATCCAGGGAGAGCATCATGGTTTTCTTCACCCGCTGGCGGGTGCGGATGAGGTCGCACAGGGCGATCTCGGTGTTGATATAGTCCTCAAAGGCCTGGGCGCCCGCCATCAGCGCAGGCACGTTGCCGGGCGGTGCGGAGTGGTAGTGGTGGAGGGAGATGTAATCCACCGTTTCGTAGCATTGCTCCAGCACCTGCTGATCCCAGTCGGGGTAATGGTTGAGGAAGGGCGAGGAGGACACGCAGGCCACGGTCTCGATGGTGGGGTCGATCCACTTCATCACCTTGGAGGCCTCATGGGCCAGGATGCCGTAGGCCCTGGGGTCCCGCTCATAGGATGCGATCTGCCAGGGGCCGTCCATCTCGTTGCCCAGGTACCAGGTCTTCACGCCGTAGGGCTTCTCATGGCCGTTCTGCTTTCGCAGCTCCGACCAGTAGGTGCCGCCCTCGTGGTTGGTGTATTCCACCACGTCCATGGCGTCCTGGAGGGTGCCGGTGCCCAGATTGACGGTGTAAAGGGGCTCCGCGCCGCACTTTTCGGCCCATTGGAGGTATTCGTCATGGCCCACGTCGTTGGGGATGTACTGGAACCAGGCGGGATCCAGGCGGGTCTTGCGGGAAGACATGGGGCCGATGGAGTCCTTCCAGCTCCAGCCGGAGACGAAGTTGCCGCCGGGCATGCGCACGCAGGGCAGCCGTGCCTCCTTCAGCCCCTGGATGAGATCCTGCCGGAAGCCCTGTTCATCCGCGGTGGGATGCTTGGGATTGTACATGCTGCCGTTGACCATGGAGCCGATGGGCTCCAGGAATGCGCCGAAGAGCCTCGGGGAGATCTCGCCGATGCGGAAGGAGGGATGCAGGGTGATGCTTGCCTTTTTCATGCTGATGCTCCTCGTTGATCGTATGGATTTTGCGGGTGATCTGTTGCCATTATTATACCGCGGGGGAAAATCAGCGTCAAGCGAATGGGGAAAACAGGACAATTTCGTCCATTCTTGCATCAAAAAAGCGCGGAGGTCATCCGCGCTGTATGCGTTGGGGAAGGTCAGGCAGCCTCGCCGCCGTGGAGGGTCATATCCGCCAGGCCTGCCTTGTGCAGCAGCACCGTGCCCAGCAGCAGCGTGCCCTGGCCCACGACGTTCACGCCCTCGGCGATCCAGTTCATCGCAGCCTCGGCAAAATCCTTGCTGGACAGGTATCCCATGCCCAGCGAGCACACGAAGCTCACCGCGAAGATGGCGATGAGCCAGGGCTTCTTCAGCTTGGCACAGAGGATGCACAGCACCGCATCCATGATGCCCAGGCCCGCCACCATCAGCCCAACGAACACGAACGTGCCGCTGAACACCGGGGGAGCCACGGCCAGGGCGGCGTTCTTCACCTGCTTGTGCACCAGCATCGCCAGGATGCCCACGCCCGCCAGCAGGAAGCCGATGGACTGCACGGGGAAGAACATGGCGTTGAGCGCGGTGAAATCGCACACGCCGGCGGCATAGAGCAGCTTCCACAGGGCCTTGAGCGCGCCGGCCAGCGTCACGTTGATCACGCCCGCGGAGAACAGCGCAAAGGCGCCCTTGCTCATCTTGTTGTACAGGTCGCGCATGAGGATGACCGCCGCTGCGGCAAAGAACGCAACGGGGATGAAATCCACCAGCGCCATGGAGATGCTGAAATCATTCATGTGGGTATCTCCTTTGTCATTCGTAAAGGGAGGCTTACGCCTTCTTGTTCAGGTGGTAAATGGGCAGGAAGGGGATGATGATGGGCGTCTTGTCGGCGTAGGCGTTGTAGGCGGGATCGCTGCCGTAGCGGCCCATCTGACGCTTCTCCAGGCGCTGGGCGCCGTTGAACATGATGTACACGATGCAGATGTAGGCCAGGATGGCGGTGATCCACTGGCCCGCGCCGGAATAGGTGCTCAGGCCGGAGATGAACACGCCGGTCCAGAAGAGGATCTCGCCGAAGTAGTTGGGGCAGCGGCAGAGCTTGTACAGGCCCTCGGTGGCGACCATGTTGGGGTTCTTCGCCTTCTGGGCGGACTTCTGGTTGTCCGCGATGGTCTCCAGCGCCAGGCCGAGGATGGACACGACGAAGCCGATCACCGGCACCGCCACATCGGTGGAGGCGTTCACATAGCGGAAGAGCATCGGGCTGACCTGCGCCGCGTAGAGGATGGCGACGGTCACCCAGATGGCAGCCAGCACGAAGATGGGCATCTTCTTCTCGCTGTTCTTGTTCAGGGTGTCCTTGGCCACGTCGGTCTTGCGGAAGGTGATGCTCTTGAGCTCACGCACCAGCAGGAAGCCGGAGAGGCGGGCGCCGTAGGCAATGAACAGCGCGCACTGCACCAGCATGATCCACAGGGGCGCATCGGTGGGGTTCAGCAGGTACATGATCAGGGTGGTCACGCCGCCGGCGGCCACCGCAAAGCCGTAGCCGATGGACAGGAAGTACACGAACTTGTAGAAGCCGACCGCGCAGGCCACGGCGCACACGGCCAGCAGGATGCCAAGCAGATTCCAGGGCATGATGATCTTCCTCCTTATGCGAAGTAATTCTTGATGTATTCCGCGAAGCTCTTCTCGCCCACGACGGTGTCGCCCACCAGGTCATGGCTGAGCGTCCAGCGGGAGAAGAGGATGATGTCGTGCTTGCCTGCCTTCTTGATCTTGGGCAGGTTGGCCAGGATGCCGAACAGCCAGATGGGCGCCCACTTGATCTTCAGGGGCTTTTTCGCCGCATCAAAGCAGAGCTTGGCCATCTCCTCGTAGGTGTAGGTCTCCTTGCCGCCCACGTTGTAGGTGACGTTGGTATCGCACATGTGATCCACGATGAAACGGGCGAAGTCGGGGCAGTCCACCACATTGGCCTTCACGCCGCCAAAGCCCTTGAGCAGCTGCATCTCGCCCTTGTCCACATAGGGCTTGAACACCTTGCAGATGTCGTAGAAATAGCCGGTGGGGCGGTGGATGACCCAGTCCATGCTTTCCTTCTTGATCTCCTCCTCCACCAGGTACTTGGCGTGGAGCATGGGCACCTTTTCGGCGCCGGGCTCATCGCAGGAGATGACGGAGATGTAGTTGAACTTCTTCACGCCGGCGGCCTTGGCTTCTGCGTAGAGGTTCATGTTGCCCTTGTGGTCGATATCGTAGGAGGTGACGGCGGTGGAGGCGCCGGTCAGGCCCACGGTGGTGATGACGACCTCCGCGCCCTCGCACAGGCCCTTCATGGTCTCGGGCTTCGTTGCGTCGATCTGGCGGAAGGTGTACTTGCCCTCGCAGCCGGGGACGGCGGCTTCGCGCATGTCGGCAGCCACGACCTCGTGACCGTCCGCGCACAGGCATTTGAGGATCTCTGCGCCCAGGTTGCCAAAGGCGCCTGCAAGGATGACTTTCATGGTGATGTACCTCCGATGAGTGATTGTTGGATGTGAATTTGTTTGTTGCGCGTGGTTGTTAGTGGGTAGCCGCTTTCGCGCGTCGAAAGCGGCGCAAAGCCGCCGGGGGAAAACTAAAAACGAGTTTTCCCCCGGACCCCCCTCGTGCTCCTTTCAGGGTGCGCGAGCGGCTGCATGTGCGGGGCGGCTCTGGTTGCTCAGGATTCCTCTTAATTTCCGCTAAAGCGGAAGGAATCCTGAGCAAAGTCGCCGCATCGTCCCTTTTGAGGCTGTTGTGCAGCCGCAGCTGGTTGAAGGAACGGAGAAGTTGGTGGAACGGTGAGGGGTTTGATTACTTCTGCTTTTCCTTGGCACGCTTGTCGTTGATGATGTCCATGTGCTCGGCGGTGACGAGGGTCACGCCGTTTTCCTTGGCCCACTTGACGCAGCCCTTGAGGGCGGTGGGCAGGAAGATGCGGGGCACCTTGATGAGCTTCATGCAGGCTTCATCGGTGAACTTGACCACGTCATCGGCGCGGTTGGCGGCGTAGAGCACCGTCTGCAGGGAATTCTCGCGGATGGGCAGCAGCTCCGGGATGGGACGGCGGAACTTGGTGTACCAGAAATTCTTGGAGTCACGGTAGCCGTAGTCCACCGGCACGCGGGGGAAGTCGCCGGCCTTGACGCCGTTGATGATGCCGTTGTACTGCTTCTCCTTCATGAGGATCTTGTCCACCTTGAGGATGAAGTGGGCGCCGAACTTGGAGGTGATGCCGTTGAAGTCGTGGTAAGGGGGCTCGTAGCCGTTGAGCTCGCCGGGCTGGTCGTCCTGGGCGTTGTCCAGGGTGGAGACCCAGGTGCACTCAAAGACCTGGAAGGCGTCGCTCATCACCTGGGGACGGTTCTCGCCCTCTGCAATGCCGTCCTCCAGCTTGAAGAAGCAATCCTTCATCTTCTCCTCGGTGGTGTCGCCGGGGAAGCCCAGGCGGACGCACTCCTTGAAGTTCTTGCGGCTGTCGGTGATGAAGTTCAGCGCCACCTTGCTGCCCCGCAGGATGTTCTGGGCGGTGTTGGAGGAGTTGCGGCAGCACAGCAGCATGGCGTAGTAGTCCTTGCCGGCGATGTAGTAGGGCTGCACGAGGCTGTATGCGCCCAGGTTGGTCTTGCCCTCGGCGCTCAGGGTCGAGATCAGCACGGTGGGCATGGGGAAGAAGGCTGAGGTCTGGTAGAAGTTGTCAACAATGCGGAGATCCTTGAAGCTGGACATGGGAATTCCTCCTTATCTATTGTGCATGATTTTGCGGATCAGGGGGTACAGTTGGTCGAAGGGTGCGCCCTCCATGGCCCAGGAGATGAGGGCCTCGGCGATGAAAGCCGCGGTGAAGGGTGCGCCGTCGCCCGCAAGGGCGGGCAGGATGAAGGCTGCCAGCTGTTCCCGCAGCAGGCGGTGCCGGGGCGCGAAGCCGGAGGTGGTGGTCCGGGCGGCGGCCTCATCGGCAAACAGGTCGCGATGGGCGTCGGCGAACGCCGTCAGCCCGTCGTACACGCCCCGCAGCAGCTGCTCCGGCTGATCGGAGGGCAGCGCGGCCATGGCGTCCAGGTGCTGCTGCCAGTCCTCATACATGAATGCGGCGACCAGCATCTCCTTGGACGGGAAGTAGTTGTACACCGTGCCCACGCCCACATGGCAGGCCGCTGCCACCGAGCGGACGGTGGTGCCTGCGTACCCCTGCGCGGCGATCTGCCGCCGGGCCTCGCTGAGCAGCTGGGCGCGAAGGTTCTCGATGATCTTGGGCATCCGGCGCTCCTTTCCTCCGGGGAATGGAAAGGCTCTTTGTGAACCTGTTCACAATATATTATGCTCCTTTTGCGGGAGGATGTCAAGGGGGCTCTGCGCTTTACAGGGGCGCGGCGCTGTGGTAAAATGGGGGCAGCGATACGCACCAAGGGGAGGACGACTATGGAGACGCTGCAGCAATTTCACGCCCGGGTGGATGGCTTTGAACGGGATAGCCTGCCCCATGACGGGCCGCTCATCACCAAGCCGCTGCTGGTGGAGAAGGTCGCCCCGGATGGGCGGCTGCTGCCCTTTTTCGGCAACACGATGATCTTCGACCTGCCCGCCGATGTGCAGCTTCAAATTGCCCGGATGCAGCTCCTCCTGCACCACCGCTGCGGCGATATGCAGGCCGAGCCCCTCGCGCCCGCGACGCTGCACATGACCCTCCACGACCTGCTCAACGGCGTGGATGAGGCCGCCCTGCACGAGCCCGTCCGCCGCACCGGCGAGGCCGCAAAGGCCATCCTGGCCCGGCAGCGCGGGGAGGCACGGCCCATCCGCCTGACCGCCACCTGGGCCTTCAACATGACCTGCGGCAGCGTGGCCCTGGGCTTCGCGCCGGACACGGAGGCCGACTGCGCCGCCCTCATGGGCATGCACGCGGATTATCAGGCCGTGGTGCCGCTGAATTACCCCCTCACGCCCCATGTGACGCTGGCCTACTTCCGCCCCGGCGCCTACGCCCCGGAGGCCGTCGCCCGCCTGGCGGAGGCCCTTGCCGAGATCAACTCCCTGCCCAGGGTGCGCGTCACCGTGGATGCGGCGTGCCTGCACTACTATACCTTTGCGGATATGAACACTTACATCAGGGGGTGAAGCCATGCTGATGCCCGACCTTATTCTCCGCCGCCTGCACAACCAGTGCCTGCTCGCCCCCGGCAGCGACCCGGCGGCGGATCTGTGCGGGCTGCAAGCCCAGTTCCTGCGCAACGCCCTGCATGCCCTGCGCATCCGCGCGGAGCAGCCCTCCCCGGACGGACTGGTCAAGACCTGGACGCTGCGCGGCACGGTGCACCTGGTGCCGGAGCGTGATCTGCCGCTGTACATCCGGCATTGCGGCGGCGCGGAGGACGTCTGCCGGTCGGGCTGGTACCAGTGGACCGCAGGGCGCGGGCAGGCCAATCCCCCGGCGCGGGAGGTCGAGCTGGCCCACATGCTGCTGGCTGCCCTGGACGATGGCATCGACGAGCGGGAGGCCCTGCGGCTGCACCTGCGCGCCTGCGGCATGACCGAACAGGAGGAAGCCCGCGCCTTCGACCCCTGGGGCGGGCTCATCGCGGAGCTGGCGAACGTCGGGGCCATCGCCTTCCGGGTGGAGGAAGCCAAGCGCTACCGGCGCCTGCTGCCCTTCACGCCCATGGAGGAATCCGCCGCCCGCCTGGAGCTGGCCCGGCGGTACTTCACCCATTACGGCCCCGCTACCCTGCGGGACGCGGCGTACTTCTTCCGCTGGACGCAGGCGGAGGTGAGGGACCTGCTGCCCCTTTTGCCGGTGGAAACAGTGGTCGTGGCCGGCCGGGAGCACTTCTTCATCCCCAGCGGCGGGCCGGAGCGCGAATTGCCCCCGGTCATCCTGCTGGCGGGCTTTGACCCGCTGCTGCTGGGCTACCGCAAGGAGGACAACCCCATCCTGCCGCCGGAGCATCTGCGGGGGATCTTCAGCCTGGCGGGCATCGTGAACCCGGCCATCCTCCTGCGCGGGCGGGTGGTGGGCAAGTGGAAGGAACGCGCCGGCAAGGCCGAGCTGACAGCCTTTGAGTTCCTCTCCGCCAGGGACAGGGCCGTCGTTGAGGAGGAAGTCAGCCGCCTCTTCTTCCCCCGCACGATCAAGTGGACATGAAAAAGGACGCTGCAGCATCGCAGCGCCCTTTTTGCATGCGTCAGGGGTTGATCGTCCACCAGTCCGCCGTCACATTCCCGGCGAAGATGATGTACAGGTCGGTCACGCCCTCCGCGCCGGCGGTTTCGACGGTGATCTCGCCCTCGTGGCCGGCGGGGATGGCGAACTCGCACAGCACCGGGCCGTCGATCTTGCCGGTGGTGACGCGCACCGCGCCGCCCTCCCGGGAGGACGCGCTCAGGGTGAAGGTCTTTGCGCCCTTGGCGAAGTCCACGTTCTTGAGCTGCAGCCAGTCGCCGGAGGTGGCCACGGTGCGGGCCGTGTCAGCGTAGCCCTCCACCTTCAGGCCGGCCTGGCGGTACATCGTCCGGGCGGAGACGCGCCGGTAGGGGTCGAAGTTCTCCAGCTGGGCCACGCCCTTCATCGTGCCCTTCACCGGGCCGAGGGAGCCGTCCTCGCCCACGGGCAGCACGTTCAGCTGCGGGCTGCGGTAGTTGCCGGTGATGCCCATGGCCTTCTCCACCGGGCGGTTGTGGTAGATGAGGTAGTTTTCGCCCTTGAAGGTCACGATGGAGTGGTGGTTGTTGCCGTACAGCCCGAAGAAGCGGCCCTGGTTGACGAACAGCTCGCCGCCGTAGGTGAAGGGGCCCATGGGGCTCTCGCCCACCATGTATTCGATGGCGCCGGAGGTGATGCCCAGCTTGTTGCCGTCGGTCTGCCAGTTGGAGCAGTAGTTGTAGTAATACTTCCCGCCGATCTTGTTCATGCCGCTGTCCTCAAAGACATAGGGCGCGTCGATCACCTGGGGCTCGCCGACGATGGAGATCATGTCCTCGCCCAGCTGGACGCAGCGGATGGTGCCGGGGTTGGCGGTCATGCCCTCGGGCACGCCGCCGCCAAAGTACAGATAGCCCGTGCCGTCGTCATCCACGAAGACGGCGGGGTCAAACAGCCACAGGACATTGGCGCAGTTGGGGGTCGCGCGGGTGATCAGGCCATGGCCCAGGGGATCCGTCCAGGGGCCGGCAGGGTCATCCGCCGTGAGGACGGACACGCCGTTGCCGCCGTTGCAGAAGTAGAGGAAGAACTTGTCCTGCCCATCGATGACCTTGTGGCAGGCGGCGGGCGCCCAGGAATTCACGGCCCACTTGGCAATGCCGTTCCTGCCCGCCACCGGGATCGCGCCGTGATCGGTCCAGTTCACCAGGTCGGCGGAGGAGATGCAGTTGATCTTGTTGATCTGGCTGTAATTGTTCTCCATCACCGTGCCGTCGGCGTTGTACATGACGATGTCGTTGGTGGTGTAGATGTACAGGCGGTCCTGGTAGACCAGGTAGCCGGGGTCCGCGCCGAAGCGCTGGGTGAAGAGGGGATTGTTTTCGCCGTCCTTCTTGTAGGACGCATTGAGCTTCAGGTCGTTGAACATGGCGGTGAGTTCCTCCTTGGTTTCAGGCATGATGAAGGGCTCGGCGGCCAGCTCCTCCTCGGTCTTGGGGGCGGCGCCCTTGATGCGGAAATTGCGGATATAGAAGGGCGTGGTGGCCTCTCCACTGCCAGTGGGGCTCCCACCTTCGATGTAGAGGACGTAGGTGTCATAGTCCCCCGCCGTCCATTGGGCGGAGAGGGTGACCCACTCGTTCATGGGCACGTCGGCGGCGATGATGTTCTCATAGGTGGTCTCCTCGCCCCGCTTGTGCTCGCAGGAGAGGATGAACCGGCCCGTGTCGAGCTTCTTCTGCTTGACCTCCACGGAGATGGTGTAGACCTCGCCGGGCACCAGCTCAAAGGCGTGGCCGGGGGAGTTCCAGGCGGCGGTGCGGAAGTCCGTCAGCAGGCCGTCCTCCGTGCGGCGGACGGAGCAGCCCCGGCCATACCAGCCGTCGGTGCTGACGGAGAAGTCGGAGACGTAGTCCAGCTCCGCCGCCTGGGCGACGGCACACAGCATCAGCAGGGCAAGCAGGATGATGACGATGCGCTTCATACTTGTTCCTCCTCAACGTGATAAGAGAATCCCGTAAACTTGGCCGAGCCGCCGCAGGCCTGCGTGCTGTACATGAACAGCCCCACGCGGCAGCCCATGAAGTGATCCAGCCGGTAGACCAGATGGTGGGGTTCGCCGATGGGCTGATAACTGCCATCGGTCAGGCAGCTGAACTGCACCGTGTCGCCGGTGAAGTCAAAGCGCGCATGCAGACGCTCGCCCCTCCAGGGACGCTCCGCTTCGGTGACGATCTCGCCGGATTCCGCGTCCCTGCGGGTACAGACCAGGTACAGGCCGTCTTCCTTCCGGGTGACGGCCAGCTGGGCGAAGCAGCCCATCAGCGCGCACAGGCCCGCATGGTCGCCGACCTTCATCTCCTCCGGATGGACGCATACGCCGACCTCGCACCTCGGTCCGAAGCACCGCTGGGTCAGGGTGTTGACGGCCCCGGTGCAGTCCGCAGCCAGCCTGTCCGTGGTGATGCGCAGGCCGTCTTCGCCGGTCTCCACCAGCTCCAGGTGGGGCTCGTGGTTCCATTGCCACAGCACGCTCCGGCCGTTGCGGAGATCATCGCCGGCATAGAGCGGCGCGTATTCATGCTCCGGGCGGGAGGAGGGCAGAGCGAGCGCCTTGGGCACCTCATCCACCACAGGCCAGCCGTCCGCCCAGCGGAAGGGCACCACCACCGGGATGCGCCCCACCGCGCCGTGATCCTGGAAGAGGAAGAGCGCCCAGCTTCCATCGTGCAGCTGCACCGGGCCGCCCTGGGCCACGCCGGCATGGCGGCCATCCAGGTCCAGCTCCATGAACTCGCCGCCCTCGAAAGCGCCGTCAAGGCTGCGGGCGCGGTGGCAGCCCATGGCGCGCATGCCGCCCTTGCGCCAATGGATGTTGAACAGGTAGTACCAGCCCTCGTGCCTGACGAGGTGGCTGCCCTCCCAGCCGAGCATGACGTCATCGCCATCCTGGAGGATGATGCGATCCAGACCGCCGTCCTTCTTCGCGGAGAGGTCGGCGGTCAGCTCCGTCAGGCGGATGGTGCGGTTGCCGTGGGCGATGTACACCCTGCCGTCATCATCAAAGAGCAGACCCGGGTCGTACCAGAAGCCGTCCATGACCTGGCGCGCCCAGGGGCCTTCCGCCGAATCCGCCGTGTAATGGTAGGAGTGGGCAGTATCGTTGGAGGTGAACACCACATGGAAGCGCTGCCCGTCGTGCTTGAGGGATGCGGCCCACATGCCCTTGCCGTAGATGTGGCCGCCGTCCATGCGCTGGCTGGCGGTCTCGCCGAGGGTATCGTACACATAGGCGCAATGCTCGAAGTGCAGCAGGTCATAGCTGCGCAGGAGCTGCCCGCCGGGGAACATGTGCATGGCGGTGGAGATCATGTAGTAGCAATCGCCCACACGGACGACGTCCGGATCGGGGAAATCAGCATGGATGATGGGGTTGATGGCAGACATGGGCCACCTCCGTGAACGGATTTTGTATACATTCATCATAGCAGTTTGCCGGGGGAATATCAATGCGGATTTTGCCGGATTCTTAGTGGATATTGCGGAACCGGCGTCATGCAGGGGAGGGGCTTGCCCCTCCCAAAATGCTTCGTACAAACTGCGGGCGGAGCAAGCCCTGCCCCTGCAAGATCCGATGTAGCGCAAAAAAGGAGCCGTGCCGCAGCACAGCTCCCCATGGGATCAGATATTGACGCCCTGCTCCCGCGCCTGGGCGGTATACAGCTCGTAGTAGGCGCCCTTCTTCGCCATCAGCTCATCGTGGGAACCGGCCTCCATGATCCCCTTGTTGCCGATGTAGAGGATGCGGTCGCAGTTCTTGATGGTGGACAGGCGGTGGGCGATGATGAAGGACGTGCGGCCCTTGAGCAGCGCCTGGATGCCATCCTGCAGCAGCTTCTCGGTCTTGGTATCGATGGAGGAGGTGGCCTCGTCCAGGATGAGGATGCGGGGGTCGCTGAGCAGCGTGCGGGCGAAGGCCACCAGCTGGCGCTGGCCCTGGGAAAGGCTGGAGCCGCGCTCGTTGACGCTGGTTGCGTACTTCTCGGGCATCTCCTGGATGAAGTCATCCGCGCGGACGACGGCGGCAGCCTGACGGACCTCCTCGTCCGTGGCGTTCAGGCGGCCATAGCGGATATTGTCCATCAGCGTGCCGGTGAAGATGAAGGAATCCTGCAGCATGATGCCCAGCTGGGTGCGCAGGGAATGGATGGTCACGTCGGTGATGTCGTGCCTGGCGCCGTTTTCGTCAGTCAGCAGGATCTTGCCGCCGCGCAGGTTGTAGAAGCGGCACAGCAGGTTCACGATGGTGGACTTGCCTGCGCCGGTGGGGCCGACCAGGGCGACGGATTCGCCCGCCCTGACGTGCAGGTTCATGTCCTCCAGGACGGTCTGGCCCTCCTCGTAACCGAAGTTGATATGCTCGAAGGTCACCTCGCCGGTGATGGGGGGCAGGATGGTCGCGCCCTCCTTGTCATCCACCACCACAGGCTCGTCCATGGTCTCGAAGATGCGCTCCAGGTAGGCCATGTTATTGACGAAGGAATTGTAGATGTTGGCCAGGTTGGTGATGGGCTGCCAGAAGCGGTTGAGGTACTGGCCCATCGCCAGGATGGTACCGAAGGCGATGATGCCGCCGCCCAGCCAGTACACGCCCGCGATGTAGAGCAGCGTGTAGACGATCTGGGTGATGCCCTGGGAGGTGACCCACACGCTGTTGGAGATGTAGATGGCGCGCATCCAGGCCTTGCGGCAGGCAACGGCCAGCCTCTGCATGATGGAGATGTTGACCTCCTGGCGGGCAAAGAGCTGGGAAACGCGCACGCCGTCGATGGACTCGGCCAGGTAGGCGTTGTAGTTGGAATTCTTGTTGGACTGCTGCTGCCAGGCCTTGCGCTGGCGGGGCTTGATGATCATGATGAAGGCCACGAACACCGGTAGGCCCGCCACCACCACCGTTGCCAGCGTGGGCTCGGTGGTATACATGAACACCACGATGAAGATGACGTTGATGATCTCCAGGATGGCGTTGATGATGCCGTTGGACAGGATGTCCGACACGGAGTTGACGTAGTTGATCACGCGGACGAGGATCTTTCCGGCGGGGCGGCTGTCATAGTAGGAGAAGGGCAGCCGCTGCAGGTGGGCAAAGAGGTCCTTGCGGATATCGTAGATGATGTCCTGGGAGACCTTGGCCATCATGCGGGAGCGGATGACCGTGAACACGATGGACACGGAGATGATGCCCAGATACGCCAGCGCCATGGGGATCAGCTGATCCGCCGCCTTGTTGGGAACGATGACGTTCAGCACATGCTCGGTGATCTTGGGGGAGAAAAGGCCGGCGATGGACGCGCAGGAGGACAGAAGCAGCGCCAGCAGCATCTTCCACTTGTGGCGGCCGATGTAATGGACAACGCGCTTGAGATGGCTTGCATCAAAGGGGCTCTCCAGGCTCTCGTCAACGTCAAATTTGTTGCGTGCCATGCTCACTCACCGTCCTTTCCGTTGGACAGGGCGTCCGGTTCGATGCCGTTCTGCAGGCAGAAGGTCTCGTAGTAGTAGCCGCGGTTTTTCAGCAGCTCCTCGTGGGTGCCGCGCTCGGAGATCGCGCCATCCTTGAGGATGAGGATCTCATCCGCCTCCTTGACGGAGGAGATGCGCTGGGCGATGATGATCTTGGTGCAGTCATAGGGCAGCTCGCGCAGCTGCTGCTGGATGTACTGCTCCGTCTCCATATCCACGGCGGAGGTGGTATCGTCCATGATGAGGATGCCGGGCTGCACAGCCAGGGCGCGGGCCAGGGCAATGCGCTGCTTCTGGCCGCCGGAGAGGCCCACGCCGCGCTCGCCCACGATGGTATCGTAGCCGTCGGAGAGCTCCTCGATGAAATCGCCTGCTGCGGCGCGGCGGGCAAAGTCCTGCACCTGCGCCTCGGTCAGGTCCTGATCACCGAAGGCGATGTTGCCCTCCACGGTATCGGAGAAGAGGAAGACGTCCTGGGTGGCGGTGCCGATGCCGTCGCGCAGCTGGTTGAGCTTCCAGCGTTTGATGGGGCAGCCGTCCACCAGGATCTCGCCCTGCTTGACCTCGTAGCAGCGGGCCAGCAGCTGGATGATGGTGGTCTTGCCCGAGCCGGTGGGGCCCATGATGGCCAGGGTCTTGCCGGGCTGGACGGAGAAGCTCACGTCCCGGAGGACGGAGGCGCCGTCGTGGCTGAAGGACACGTTGCGGAACTCGATCGCGCCGTGGACGCGGTCATGCTCCACCGCGTCGGGGGCGTCCACGATGTCGGGCTTGGCCACCTCCAGCTCCATGACCTTGTTGGAGCAGGTGATGAAGCGCTGCCAGTCGTTGAGCAGATTGCCCAGGTTGCGCATGGGCACGGAGAGCGCCCAGCTCAGGCTGGTGAAAACCGTCAGGTCACCGGCGGTCATCTCGCCCTGGATCATCAGGTAGCCGCCGAAGAACACGGTGATGAGGGTCATGGCGTTGGCGAGGATCTCGATGAAGGGATAGAAGGTCAGCCAGCGCTTGTTGATGTCCAGATGGGCCTGGCGGAAGGCGCTGGAGCGCTTGTCGAAGGCTTCCTTCTCATGCTCCTCGCGGGCAAAGGCCTTGATGACGCGGTTGGCCGCGATGTTCTCCTGGGCCGCAGCGTTCATCTCCGCCTGGCGCTCGCGCATGGCCATGAACAGCTTGCGCACGCCCTTGGAATACACCTTGGTGATCAGCATCAGCATGGGGGTGACGCACACCAGCGCCAGGGCCAGCTTCCAGTTGATCCAGAACAGATAGATGGACGTGGACAGGAACATGACCACGCTGTCGATGGCGGAATAATCGATATAGCTGAGGAAATGACGGCACCAGTCCGTATCGGCGGACATGCGGGTCATCAGATCGCCGGTGCGGTTGCGGTCAAAGAAGCGGGTATCCTGGTGCTGCAGGCGGGTGAAGAGCCGCACGCGCAGGTTGTAGATCACGTTCTGGGAGGTCCTTTCCAGGGTGATCACCATAAAATAGCGGATGCCCTCATGGAAGAACTTCACCGCCAGCATGGTGAAGAGGATGCCCAGCAGGGGCTCCGGGTTCTGCGCCACGATGACCTCGTCCACCAGCTGCTTTTGCAGCGTGGGGTTGATCAGCAGCATCAGCGAGGAGAATGCGCTGATGCACAGTGCCAGGATATGCCATTTCCGGAACTTCCTGTCCATAATGGACCATAGCCATTTGACGTTTTCCACGGTGCTCTTTCCCTCCTGTGTGTCCCGGCTGGCCGGTTGCGTGCGGCAAGCCGCCGTTGGTCGTGAGCCACATAATTTCGCGGACAGTATAGCACGGAATCGTTGCGCGCGCAACGGCTGAAATGGGATGAATCAGGTCAATTTGGACAAATCAGCCGTTATCTATTCGGATGGGATATTCCCTTGCAAAATCAGCCCGATCCTGCTATAATAAACAAACAAACGTTCCCAAGGGAGGCGAAGCACATGATCCTGCAGACCGGCTTGCGCACGGATATCCCTGCTCGCCGCTGCTGGCAGGCCATGTTCAGCCGGGGGACGTCATCCGTGCCGCCCGGCAGGAAAGCTGGCGGGACGGCCAGCTCACCCTGGCGGAGCTTCTGTGAGGGCTGCCCGGGGAGGGGGAGAATGCTCAGGGGAAATTTTCCGCAAAATTTTTTGAAAAAAGGTGTTGACAAGCGCCTCGGTCTGTGCTATACTAACTCTCGCAGTCGAGCGAGAAGCTCCCTGCCGGACAAGAAGCCGATGGGGAATGGTGTAACGGTAGCACCTGCGACTCTGACTCGTATTGCCTAGGTTCGAATCCTAGTTCCCCAGCTCCTTATGCCTCCGTTGTGTAGAGGCCTAGCACGCGGCCCTCTCAAGGCTGAAACAGGGGTTCGAATCCCCTCGGAGGTGCTTAAGC
>X409_Impala__coassemble_415_pt1 | contig 23776 bp, 20 predicted proteins | sample X409_Impala__metabat2_high_PE_002 | metagenome-assembled genome bin X409_Impala
CCAGCAGAAGGCCCCCGGAGAGGATCTGGTACAGCGCCATTTCTGCACCGCCCTTGAACAGGAAGCAGACGAATGCCGTTGCAATAAAGCTGACCGGGATGCGCCAGTCGGCAATGCCGCGGACCAGCAGATACACGCCGCCCAGGATGATGGCGATCGCGCAGGTCTCGCCCAGGACGCCGCCGTGGTTGCCCAGCAGCAGATCGACCAGGTCAAATTTGAGGCCGTCCATCGCCGCCTTGCCGTCAATGACGTTCTTCAGTGCGTTGAGGGGCGTCGCGCCGGTCACAGCATCGGGCAGAATGCTCGTAGGATAGGTTGCCATCTGGGTGCTCCAGCTCAGGAAGAGCACCGCGCGGGCAGTCAGCGCCGGGTTCATGAAGTTGGAGCCAATGCCGCCGAACATCTGCTTGACCAAGATGATGGCGATCACAGAACCGACCACCGCGATCCACCAGGGTGCGGTAGCGGGCAGGTTGTAAGCCAGCAGCAGGCCGGTAACCACCGCGCTCCAGTCGGAGATGGTCACCTGCTGCCGGTTCGCCTTCTGCCAGAGGAACTCGCTGAGCACGCAGGTCGCCACGCAGATGGCGATCAGCAGCGCAGCTTCGTAACCGTAGAGGATGATGCCCGCAATACCGGCAGGGGCCAGCGCCAGGCAAACCTCCTGCATGATCCGCTGCGAGGTGGCTTTATCGCGCAGATGCGGAGAGGAGGTAACAGCAAAGTTGGACATGGTAGGATGTCACTCCCCTTTCTTATTCTTTGGTGGCTTCCGCAGCAGCCTTGGCAGCAGCTGCCTTCTTGTTGGCGTTGATGATACGCTTGCCCGTGCGGCAGGACTGGGTCAGCAGCCGCTTGGCGGGGCAGGCAAAGGTGCACGCGCCGCACTCCATGCAGTTGAGCACGCCCTGCTTCTCCGCGTCCTCATAATTGCCGGTGCGGACCAGCAGATCCAGCTTGGTGGGCACCAGGCGCATCGGGCAGGCGCTGACGCAGCGGCCGCAGTTGATGCAGGGGTTTTCAGGCTTTTCAGCGGCTTCCTTACCCAGGGCCAGGACGCCGGAGGTACCCTTGGTCATGGGGATCTTCGCATGGGGCAGTGCAGCGCCCATCATGGGGCCGCCGGAGATCAGCTTGACCACGTCAGGCTGCAGGCCGCCGCAGGCTTCGATCAGCGTCTCCACAGTCGTACCGATGCGGAAGAGGAAGTTGCCGGGGTTGTTGACCAGACCGCCCATGGTGGCAACGCGCTGGATCAGCGGCTTGCCTTCGCGGATCGCCTGCTGGATGGCATAAATGGTACCAACATTGCAGACCACACAGCCCACATCCAGCGGCAGACCGCCGGTGGGCACCTTGCGGCGGGTGGTGGCGTACACCAGCTGCTTCTCGCCGCCCTGGGGATACATCACGGGCAGCGCCTGCACTTTGATGCCCTCCACGCCCATGGAGGCGGCAAGCAGCGCCTGGATGGCGTCCATCTTGTTGTCCTCCACGCCGATAACGGCCTCGCGCACGTCCAGCGCCAGCATGACAAGGTGTACGCCATCAATGATCTCCGCAGCCTTCTCCAGCATCAGGCGGTGATCGGCAGTCAGATAGGGTTCACACTCGGCGCCGTTGATGATGAGCTTTTCGATGGTCTTGCCCTTTGCAGGGGTGAGCTTGACAGAGGTCGGGAAGGTCGCGCCGCCCAAGCCCACGATGCCAGCCTCACGGATGATGCCCTGGAGCTCCTCGGCGGACAGGGTCTCCGGATGGTTGCTGGGGTGCAGCTCGCACCAGGTATCCTGGAAATCGTTCTCAATGACGACAGCCGGCACCACGGCGCCGCTGGCCACTTCCACATTCTCAACGCCAAGCACCTTGCCGGATACAGAAGCATGCACATGTGCGGAAACAAAGCCGGCAGCCTCGCCGATCTTCTGGCCCATCAGGACGCTGTCGCCCTTCTTGACCAGCGCCGTTGCAGGTGCACCAATATGCTGCGCGAGCGGGATGATCACACGCTGCGGCGCGGGCAGCTCGCAGATCGCGTTGCCGCTGTTGACGGCCTTGCCGTTCACGCCCTCGTGCGGATGCATGCCGCCGGGAAACATTTTCTTGCCAAACACGGATGGAGGTCCCCCTTCCATATCATACAGGGCCTGCAATGTGCAGTCCCTCTTTTACATACATAGCGATTATATCATACATCCGGCGTTTCGTACAGATATACTTGCGAAAAAACGCAAGAAATTTTTCGCTCATTCTCCAGTTTTCGCTGCCATTCAGCGCTGCTGACGAGCCACATCCAGCATGTGCGCTGCGTGGCTGCGGGCAGAGTCCTCGCTGCCGTCGGCGCCGCCGAGCATACGGGCCACCTCGCCGATGCGCTCGTCTTCTGACAGGCATCTGACGGAGGTGTTGGTACGTTCTCCTTCAACGCGCTTTTCCACCAGGAACTGATGCGCCGCCATCGCGGCGATCTGCGGCAGATGCGTCACGCAGATGACCTGGCGCTTGCGGGCAATGATGTTCATCTTTTCCGCAACGACCTGCGCCATCCGCCCGGAGATGCCCGTATCGATCTCGTCGAAGACCATCGTGCCAACGCCGCCCTTTTCGGCCTCCAGGCTCTTGATGGCCAGCATCAATCGGCTGAGCTCGCCGCCGGATGCGATCTTCGACAGCGGCTTGAGCGGCTCGCCCGGGTTGGGCGAGATCATGAACTCGATGACGTCATCGCCCACCGACTGGGGCATCAGCACCTTGCCTTCAGGCCGCAATGCAAAGCTTACCTTGAAAACGGTATTGCCCATGCCAAGATCCTTGAGCTGGGTCATCATATTCTGCTCAAAGGTCTCGGCGAGGATATGCCGTGCTGCGGTCAGCTCACGCGCCAGGCTGCGGTAAGCCAGCAGGAGCCGCTTATGCTCTGCGCCCATCACGGCCAGCTGCTGGTCCATGGAGGCGTAGTTGTCGTACTCCTCCTGCATGCTTTCCTGCTCAGCGAGGATCTCCGGGATGGTGTCCCCGTATTTGCGCTCCAGCCGGCGGATCAGGTCCAGCCGCGTTTCCACATACTCAGCGCGGACAGGATCGAACTCTTCGCTCTCCGCAAGCGCGCTCAGCTCATACCCCAGCTCCTCCAGCTCATAATAGGAAGATTCGCACCTCTGCGCCAGGGAATCATAGGGCTCGCCCAGGCTGGCAAGGCTTCGCAGGGCGTTCATCGCTTCCTTGACGCGGGTCAGCACGGATTCACTGTCGTCGCTGGCAGAGATGGCCTGGTGGGCTGTCTGCACGGCGGAGGCGATCTTTTCCGAATGGCGGAAACGCTCCTTTTCTGCGGTGAGGCTTTCCTCTTCGCCCGGCTTGAGCTTTGCCTTTTTCAGCTCCTCCAGGGACTTCTTCAGCGACTCCATCCGGTATTCCTTTTTCTCATTCTCCCGGACGAGCCGCCCATACTGGTGATGATTGACGATGAACGCCTGATACGCTCCGTCCACCCTGGCCAGCAGCGCCTGGTAATCCTCCCCGCCCGCTGCATCCAGGAAGAGCAGGTGGAACTGGGAGTTCATCAGGAACTGGCCTTCGTGCTGACCATGCACGTCCATCAGCAGGGCTGCAACTTCCTTGAGCTGGCTGACAGGCATGACAACGCCGCACACACGGCAAAGGTTGCGGCCCGTGCGGGTGATCTCACGGTACAGGGAGATCGTACCGTCAAAATCCTCCAGGGACTGTGCTGCAGCCCAGGCAGCGACTTCCTTGCTGTCCGCAGCATCAAAAACAGCCTCCACCCAGGCCTTTTCCGTGCCGGTGCGGATCAGCTCCCGGTCTGCGCGGCCTCCCAGGACAAGGTTCACCGCGTCCACCACGATGGATTTACCCGCGCCCGTCTCGCCCGTCATGACGTGGAGGCCCTCGCCGAATTCCAGCGTCAGGTCCTCGATCAGGGCAATGTTATGCATCCGCATGGATATGATCATGGTTTGAAGCTCCTTGTCTTGTGCGTCACTTCATCATGTCCTGAATCCGGCTGGTGACATGCTGCACCTCCGCTTCAGACCGCACGACCATGAAGATGGTATTGTCGCCGGCGATGGTGCCCAGGACCTCCGGCCAATGGAAGCTGTCAAGCGCCTCCGCAGCCACCGCCGCAGAGCCGGACAGCGTCTTGATCACGATCATATTGCCGGAATCGGCCACGGACAGCACGCTTTCCGCCAGCATGCGGATAAAGCGGTCCGTCAATCCATTCTCTGCCTTGTCCGCCGTGGCATACTTGTAGGTCCCCATAGGGGTCAGCACCTTAAGGAGGCGCAGCTCCTTGATATCGCGGGATACCGTGGCCTGGGTCACCTGTATGCCGCGCGCGCGCAGGGCGTCCGCCAGCTCCTCCTGGGTCTCAATCTCGTTCTTCTCAATGATGTCAAGGATCGTGACCTGACGTACAGTCTTCATCGTCGTATTCTCCTTGGTTGATTTATCGGGTCCACTCGGTCAGCTTATCGCGCACGAGCTGGAAAAATTGCAGTTGCTTGAGCCGGATGAGGCGGATGGGGCGGGAATCCATGCGCACAGTGGCGCACATGCCGCTTTGCAGCTCGATGCAGCTTTGTCCATCCACCTGCAGCGAGGCGGTCTGCGCATCATCCTGCAGCAATTCAAGGGTGATATGCGCGCCGCCATGCACCACGGTAGGGCGGTGCTGCAGCGTATGCGCACAGATGGGCGTGATGACCATACAGTCCACCTTCGGGGAAATGATCGGCCCGCCGGCGGACAGGGAGTACCCCGTGGAGCCCGTAGGCGTCGCGACGACGACGCCATCCGCCACATAGCGGCCGGCAAGCTCACCGTCCACAAAGGCGCTGATCGTCGTCAGCCTTGCCCGCCCGCCGCGTGACAGCACCACATCGTTGAGCGCATGCCAGCGCTGCCCGCCTGCCTCCACATGAAGAACAGGACGCGCCTCCACCTCATAGCGGCCATCAATGAGCGCGTCCAGCGCAGCCTCCACATCGCCGGGTTCCGCCTCCGTCAGAAAGCCCACGCGCCCCATGTTGATCCCCAGCAGCGGCGCTTCCCAGCGGTACGCATACTGTATGCCCCGCAGGAGCGTTCCGTCGCCGCCAAGGGAGAGGATCACGTCTGCCTTGGAAGCCTGCGAAAAGGGCGTTGCTCCCAGCGCCTTTGCATATACGTCCTCCGCGCTGACCCGGACGCCGCGCTTTGTCAGGTAAGCGACGATCCGCGCAGCATATTCCATCGCATCCTCTCGCCGGGAATGCATGATCATGCCGATATTCAGCATACTTTCACCAACTTACATTTCGGTATGCGCCCGGTTTACCAGCTCGCGGATGACTTCCGCCGTGACCGGCTCTTCATCCCGGGTGCGAACGGTGATCTTCGCCAGGAATTCAATGTTGCCCTCAGGGCCCTTGATGGGCGAATAATCCAGCGCCTGCACCTGCCAGCCAATGGTCGGGCAGAAGTCAACGATCTCCTGCAGCACATCCTGGTGCACCCTGGCGTCACGCACCACGCCCTTTTTGCCGACCCGCTCGGGGCCCGCCTCAAACTGGGGCTTGATCAGCGTGTAGAACACGCCCTCCTCACCCATCAGCTGTGCCGCGACCGGCAGGATCAGCCGGATGCTGATGAAGCTTACGTCCATCACCGTGACGGTCGGGTGCAGCGGGACCATCTCAGGGGTGAGGTGACGGGCGTTGGTGCGTTCCATCAGCGTGACCCTGGGATCGTTGCGGAGCTTCCAGGCAAACTGGCCGTAGCCAACGTCGATGGCGTAGACATGGGCAGCGCCGTTTTGCAGGCACACGTCCGTAAAGCCGCCGGTCGCCGCGCCGATATCCATGCAGACCTTGCCGGTCAGATCGGCGCAAAAGGCTTTGATAGCCTTCTCCAGCTTCAATCCGCCGCGGCTTGCATAGGGATTGGCGCTGCCCTTGAGGATCAGTTCATCCTCTGGCTTGATGATCTCGCTTGCCTTGTTGATGCGGCGCAGGCCAACAAAGACCTCTCCCGCCATGATGCTTGCCTGGGCCTTTGCGCGGCTCTCGCAAAGCCCGCGCTCCACCAGGGCTACATCCGCCCGCATTTTATCGCTCATATCGTTTCCTCTTTTACTTGTGTTGAAGGGTTTGCAGGATCTCATCGGCGATCTTCTCTGCGCTCAGACCATGGACGTCCAGCAGGATGCTGCGGCTGCCATGGGTCACAAAAGTGTCCGGCAATGCGAAAATCCCCGCCGGAGCCGGCAGCGCATTTTCTGCCATAAAGCCGCAGACCGCCGCACCGAAGCCGCCTGTCCGGACATGCTCCTCCATTGTGAATACAGGCTTGTCAGCAATTTCACGCAGGAGCGCTCCGTCCATCGGCTTGACGCTGGAAGCACTCACCAGCCGGGCATGGACGCCCTTATCGTGCAGCGCATCCCGCACGGCGATGGCGTTTTCCACCATGGAGCCAACCGCCAGCAAAGTACATTCATTCCCCTGCTCAAGGGTCTCCCACTTTCCCGGCGTGAAGGCTTCTCCGGCCGGATAGCGCTCGCTCAGGTCAACGCTGGTGCGTCCGTAACGGATGACGCACGGCCCGTCATGGTGCTGCGTCCAGCGGAGCATGGCCTTTAATTCCCCGATATCCCGGGGGGCAAGCACAGTCAGATTGGGCACCGGCAGCGTAGAGGCAAAGTCCCACACGCCATGATGCGTTTCCCCATCCTCGCCCACCAGACCGGCACGGTCCAGCAGCATCGTCACCGGAAGGTTCTGCATGCAAACATCATGGATCAGCTGGTCAAACCCGCGCTGCGCAAAGGAGGCATACACCGCAAAATAGGGCTTCATGCCGCCCGCAGCAAGACCGGCTGACATGGTGACAGCGTGCTCCTCGGCAATACCCACGTCCAGCATACGCTCCGGATGCCGGTCCTGGAAATGGTTGAGGCCCGTGCCGCTGGGCATGGCTGCGGTAATGGTAATGATACGCTTGTCCTCATCTGCGATGTCCGCCAGCGTCCTGGCCATCACCGTACCGTAGGAGGGCAGCGTGCCCACCTTGCGGCGGTCACCGGAATCCACATAGAAGGGCGGCGTGCCATGGAATATCTCCGGCTTTTCCTCCGCCTTATCATAGCCGTGGCCCTTTTGGGTCAGCACATGAACGACCACGGGTTCCTGCAGTTCCTTGACGTTCTCCAGCGTGTGGATCAGGCCGGGCAGGTCGTGTCCGTCAATGGGGCCGTAGTACCGGAAGCCAAGCGCATCAAAGAAGCCCTCATTCTGCTCGTTGACGAAGATCGACTTGATGGAATCCTTCAGCCAGGAAATAAAGCCCGCCAGAGGCTTGCCGATCACAGGGATCACATTCAATCCGCTGCGGACAACCGTCTTTGCGTCCTTCCAGCCACGGGAGGCGCGCAGGTTGGTCAGGTGCTGGCTGAGCGCGCCCACATTGCGGGCAATGGACATCTCATTGTCATTGAGGATGACGATCATCCGTGTTTTGGTATTGCCCGCATCGTTGAGCGCCTCATAGCACATGCCGCCGGTCATGGCGCCGTCGCCGACCAGGGCGATGACCTGATGCGCCTTGGACAGCTGATCCCGGGCACGCGCCATGCCCAGCGCCGCAGAGATCGCCGTGGAAGCATGCCCGGTCTCGAAGGCGTCGTATTCGCTCTCGCTGCGCTTGGGGAAGCCTGAGAGGCCCCCGTAGGTGCGCAGGCTCCGGAACTGCTCGTAACGGCCGGTCAGCAGCTTGTGAACGTAGCTTTGGTGTCCCACGTCGAAAACCAGCTTATCGTGCGGCATATCGAACACGCGGTGAAGCGCCAGGGTGAGTTCCACCACGCCCAGGTTGGAGGCCAGGTGTCCGCCGTTGCGGGCGACTGTTGCAACCAGCTCCGAGCGGATCTGCCCGGCAAGGTCTGTCAGTTCGTCTATGGATAATTCTTTGAGTATCTTCGGCGATTCGATCTGGTCAAGACGCATGTGTCTCCTCCTCGATCGTACAATTTCTTAATAATACCTGTGGATCAATTTCTCCGCCAGGGGCAGAGAAAACCTGCGTCCATGCCATGCATGCTCCATCAGCTTGAAGCGGAGCAGCAGGGATATCAGCGCAACGGCGATGTAGATCAGCCAGCCCAGCAGCCGCATCAGGAAGCCCAGATAGGGCACGCTCCCCACCAGCAGGCTGATGACGCCCAGGATGGCGCCGCCCAGCAGGTGGAGGACAGCCAGCGCCGCAGACTGCACCGCAAAGCGGCGTATGACGCGGCTCTCTTTTTCTGCCCAGCACAGGAAGACGGCAAACGGGCTGAGCATCGCCGCCATGGTGCAGGCCAGACGCACCCCGGTGTTGGTGGCCAGCAGCGGCTGATCCTCTTCAGGCAGGAAGGTCAGGATGTCATGCTCGTCCCGCAGCTCCTGCTCCCGCTGCACGCGGGGTCGGCGGACAGTGCTCACAGCTTGGCTCCTTTGCTGCCCTTTGCACCCTTGGCGCCCTTCGCACCGCCCAGGGACACGGACTTCAGGATATCAGAAGTGAAGGCGTAATTGCGCAGGTTGCGGTCCTCGTGGGCGCGCATGGCGGACTCGACCAGCTTGTCGATCAGCCGGGAGTACTTCATGCCTGCATTCTCCCACAGATAGAAGGCCAGGCTGCCGGGGATGGTGTTGATCTCGGTGATGTAGACCTTCTCGGTGGCCTTGTCGAACATGTAATCGATGCGGACCACGCCCTTGCAGTCCAGCATGCGGAAGATCTCGCAGGAAAGCCGCTGGATCTCGTCCCGCAGGCTGTCCTCAATGGGCGCAGGCAGCACACGGTGGAGGCTTGCCATGCCCTTGGAGCCGCCGTTGGCCAGGTACTTCTCCTTGAAGTCCAGAAACTGCTCGCCGGACAGGGGCATCTCGATGGGGCTGGCGGTGACGTCGTCGTCATAGCCCAGCACGGAGCAGTTCAGCTCGATGGGCTTGTCGAGGCCCTTCTCCACCAGTACGCGGCGGTCATAGTCGAAGGCCAGCTCGAGGCTGTCGATCAGGCCGTCCCGGTCATCGGCGCGGGACACGCCAATGGAGGAGCCCAGGTTCGCCGGCTTGACGAACACAGGATAGCCCAGCTCCTCTTCCACCTTGTCCAGCACAGCCTCCCGGTCCGCCTGGAACATGGAGCGGGTGAACCAGCAGTCCGGCAGACAGGGCAGCGTGCCCGCGCCGCGGAAGAACTGCTTCATCATGATCTTATCCATGCCGATGGCGCTGCCTGCCACACCCGCGGAGGTGTAGGGCAGATTGGCCAGCTCCAGCATGCCCTGGAGGGTGCCGTCCTCGCCGTTGAGGCCGTGCATGACGATCACGCAGCACTCCAGACGGGCCACGACCTCCTGAGAAGGCTTGCCGAAAAGGCCCTTGCCGGGACGGTTGGCGATCAGCGCGCCGGAGCCGGCGGTGATGTCCAGCGCCACCTGGTCGATCCCCTTCATGTCAGGGTTGAAGGGCGTATAATTCCTGATATCGCGAAGGGGCGCGCCGGTATACCAGATCCCCTGCTCGCTGATGTAGACGGGAATAACATCGTACTTCCCGGTATCCACATGGTTCATCAGCTGCACGGCAGAGATGATCGCCACCTCACGCTCGCAGCTGCGGGAACCAAAAAGCACGCCAAGCTGAATCTTAGCCATGGAAAACGTCTCCTTTTATGTCGATGATCACGCTTCGGAATAGTTATCAGGCAGGTCGTTCTCAAAGAGGGCCACATCGCCGGGGCGGCCGATCTGCCGCAGGATGGCGCTGGCTTCCTCCAGGCTGGCGACCACATGCAGGTTCTCCTGCGGGAAGCCGGCGGCGGTCAGGCCTTCCGCAATGGGCGCGGTGTGCTTCCTGCCCACCAGGATCGCCACATCCACGCAGTCCGCCATCATCGTGCCAAACTCGCGGTTGAAGGCTTCCTCCTCCGCGCCCAGCTCCACCATGCCGGGGGTGATGATGATCCGGCGGCCCTCAAACTCGCGGATGACCTTCAAAGCCGCCTGGGCGCCCCTGGGATTGGAGTTGAAGGCGTCATCGATGATGGTCACGCCCGCAGAGGGGATCAGCTGCAGGCGGTGCTCCACCGGGGCGATCCTGCCAATGCCGCGGGCAATTTGACGCAGGTTCATGCCAAGGTGCAGACCGACCGTCGCCGCCAGGATGATGTTCTGAATGTTGTGCTCGCCCAGGAGCCGGGTCTGGCAGGCGATCTCATCGTTCATCGTGTGCAGGATGAAGGAGCTGCCGGCAGGCGACACGCGGATGTTCGTCGCCCAGACGTCGGCGTCATCCGCACCGGGATGCACGGAGCACAGGCGCTTTTCCTTGCGGGTCTTGTCGAACAGCTCGCGGCAGATGCCCTTGTCATCCGGGAAGAAGCAGCAGCCGCCGTCGGGGATGGCGTCCATCAGCTCATACTTGGTGGACTTGATGCGCTCAAGAGTCTTGAACGTGTCCAGATGCTGCGGGCCCACGGAGGTCAGCACGCCGTGATGGGGGTGCACCAGGCGGCACAGCTCCTTGATGTCGCCCACATGACGCGCACCCATCTCTGCCACAAACACCTGATGAGCCGGCATGAGCTTCTCGCGGATGATGCGGGTGACGCCCATGGGGGTATTGAAGCTGCTGGGCGTGACCAGCACCTGGAACTTCTCCTGCAGGATAGTGCCCAGGATGAACTTCACGCTGGTCTTACCGTAGGAGCCGGTGATGCCGATCTTGATCAGGTCGGGCCGGGCAGCCAGCTTCTTCTGTGCATCGCGGAAGTACATCTCGCTCACCAGCTTCTCGATCGGCCAGGCCAGCAGACCACCCAGGGCAACCCACAGGGGCAGCAGCAGCGGGAACAGGCCGATGAAGTACAGCCGGGGCTCCGCACCGGTCAGCAGGAAACCGATCAGCGCGCAGATCAGCGTAAACACCACGGCGGAGGTGATCCAGGTGCGCTTGACGCGCATGGTGACCACGAAGGGCTTCTTGGCCTTCTTCGCCTGCATCATGCTGCGGCACCACATGCCGCCCAGCAGGGAGAGGCCCATCGCGCCCAGCGCTAACAGCAGCCGCAGAGCGCTGCCCTCAGCGAGCGTGCGGTCAACGCTGCGATGGATGAGCAGCAGCAGCGTCAGATACGCAGTCATCACCAGGCCCGGCAGTACGGCACGCAGCAGATTACGCTTCACCGTGCGGAAATAGCCGGGGAACTGATAGCTCTCCAGCTGGAAATAGTGCAGCAGCACGCGGCTGGCCAGCAGGGACGACACGCCCACGCCCAGCGCGATCAGCCAAATCACCATAGTATTCATCAGGCTTTCACCTTTCCTTATCCGTTGGTCTCGACCAGGAAGCTGCGGGCAATGGCGTTGAACCTCGCCGCATGCTCAAGATATGCAAAATGGGTGCCGCCCTCCAGCACGATCAGCGCGCTGTCCGGGATCTCCCGTTCCATCTGCTGACCCATCCACAGGGGCGTTTCGGTATCCTTGTCGCCCCATACCAGCAGCGTGCTGTTCCGGATGGACGCCAGCTTCTCCGACTGGTCATAATTGACGATCCTGACGAAGGTCCTGCGCATTTCCGGCGAAAGCGCCGCATAATCCTTCGAGCCGTACTTCTGGATGAGCGCCTCCTGCCACTTGTCCGGCAGACTGCCAAAGATGCGGCACTTGCGGGCGATCTCCACCAGGGATCTCAGCTTCTTGTAGGTGGTGGTCTTCTTGCCGGCCTTGCCATCCGCCTGCTTGCGGATGCCTGCCGCGCCGGTGAGGATGATGCGCTCGAACAGCGCTTCATCCGCCGAAGCCAGCTCAATGGTGACGCGCCCGCCGAAGGAGTGGGCGATCACGCTGCAGGGCAGGAAATCCAGCTGCACCAGCAGCTGCTTAAGACAGGCGGCGAACTCCTGCACGCCCCAGGGCTCCGGCGGCTGGGAGGACTTTCCGTGGGCCGGGAAATCCACCGCCAGGACGGTCATATCCGCCGCCAGCGCCTGGCCGACGGACTTCATCATGTCCCCCGAGCAGCCCCAGCCGTGCAGCAGCACCACGCGTTTTGCGCCGCTGCCGTATAATTCATAATGCATATCCACACCGGAAAGATGCATGTTCATGAATATGTTCTCCTTATGATTATTCAATATCCATGCGGCTGTTCATGCGCCAGATATAGCGGCATTTCCGCGCGGAAATAAACCATTTCGTCTGGATCCGCCTGGGAACGTCCACTTCCCTTTCCAGCTCGCAGCCCAGACGGATGCAGGTCTTGCGGCTGGCCCAGTTGTCCGGGTCGCAGGTGATGACGACGCTGTCCTTGCCATGGAGCATGATCAGCGGACGCAGCAGCGCACAGGCGCGCCGGGCATAGCCATGCCCGCGGTATGGGGGATCCACATGATAGCCGATATGGCCGAAGTAGTACATGCACTCGCTCTCGCCCAGGCGCAGATTGATGCGCCCGGCCTCCTTGCGCTGGCCGTGCTCGACGATCATGTAGTCATAATTTCTGCCAAAGCCCATTTCTTCATCCGGCGGATACAGATCCAACGGGATCAGGTCGATCACACCGTCGGAAAACTCCGCCGCACGCCTGCGAAACCACATATCAAAGCTCCTGAATCTGCACCCGGGAAAGCAGGCGCATAAAGTCGTCAGGGATGATCAGCTGTGTGCCCTCCGTCATGACGGAAGCCGTGCCTGCAGCTGCGCCTGACCGGAAGCCCTCGCGCATGCTGCCATGCTTGACCAGGCCATACAGCAAGCCGCCCACCAGGGCGTCGCCCGCGCCAACGGTGGATCTCACCTCCACCGGGATCTCCGGCGCATAAAAGCAGCCGTCCTCCCCCACATACATCGCGCCGTCCTTGCCCAGGGACACCACCACATGGCGAACGCTGCTGTCCACAAAGGACTGTGCGGCCTCCCGGATATCCTCCATCGTATGCAATGCATGCCCGACGGTTGCCGCCAGCTCGTGGTGATTGGGCTTGATCAGGAAGGGGCGGGCTTCCACGCCCAGCCGCAGCGCCTCGCCGCCCACATCCAGGATGCAGGGAACATCCAGCGCACGGATCAGCTCCCGATAGGTATGCGCGGGGCATCCCGGCGGCAGCGAACCGGTGATGACCACATAGTCGCTGCCCTTTGTCATTTCAATGGCCAGGTCAAAGAATACATCGAGGTCCTCCGCTGTGAGGGTCGGGCCGGGCTCGTTGAGTTCCGTCACGCCGCTGCCGTCCAGGGGGAAGACCTTCGTATTCACGCGGATGGCGCCCTCCACCAGGTGGAAATCGCAGCCGATGTCCTCCGCCGCTGCCTTGGCCTTCAGCTTTGCATAGCCATCCACGCCCGCGCAGCCGATCACCTGGGCCTCAAGACCCAGCCGACGGCACACAACAGCCACGTTCACGCCCTTGCCGCCAACATCCGTACGGCTGGTGCGGATGCGGTTCACCCGGCCCGGTATAAGGGTATCGACCGTCACCGTCCTGTCCAGGGCGGGGTTGAGGCAGATGGTGGTGATCACAGGCAGTCCTCCATGCAAACTATTCCACTCATTATAGCATGTTTATTCATCTTATGCAATATGCAATGGTGTATACAGGCGAATATAAAATCGGATGCTCCCCACTTGGAAGAGCATCCGTTGCTGTTATTTGATCCGGTACACATCCATGGCATTCCGGGTGGTCGCTGCCGCAAGCTCCTCCACCGGGATGCCCCGCAGCGCCGCGATCTTCTCCGCCACAAAGCGCACATGGGTGGGCTCGTTGCGGCGGCCGCGCATGGGCTCCGGGCTCAGGTAGGGGCTGTCGGTTTCAATCAGCAGCCTGTCCAGGGGGACATTCACCGCCGCCTCCTGGAGCTTGGGCGCCTTCTTGAAGGTCACCGGGCCCGCAAAGCTGATGTAAAAGCCCATTTTGAGGTACTCCTTGGCGATCTCCCAGCTGCCGGAGAAGCAGTGGATGATGCCGCCGGAGAGCTTGCCTTTCTGCCGTTTCATCAGGTCGATCATGTCCTGATGGGCGTCGCGGATGTGGTAGGCCACCGGCACATCAAGCCGGTAAGCCAACTGCATCTGCTTCTCGCACACTTCCAGCTGCACATCGCGGGGGGACAGATCGTAGTAGTAGTCCAGGCCGATCTCGCCGATGGCCTGCACCTTGTCCTCCTGCAGCCAGGCGGTCAGGGTATCCAGGTCGCCCTCCTGATAGGTCTTGGCCTCATGGGGATGGATGCCCGCCACGGCATACGCGCCCTCATGGGCCTGGGCAAAGTCGATGGCATGACGGGAGGAGGCCATGTCCGACCCGATGACGGCATAGCGGGTCACGCCATGCTCCGCCATGCGGTTGAGGACTTCATCGACGTCCGCCTCGAATTTGGGATCATCCACGTGACAGTGGCTGTCAAACAGTTGGTATCTCATATCAGCCGAGCAGCGCACCGTCCGCCACGCCTTCGCCCACGGAGGCCAGGCGCAGATTGCCCTCGTCATCCACCGCGGAGAGGATCATGCCGTGGCTCTCGATGCCCATCATCTTGCGGGGCGCCAGGTTGGTGATGGCCACGATCTGCTTGCCCACCAGCGCGGCGGGGTCGGGATAGTACTGGGCAATGCCGGAGAGAATGGTGCGCTCGCCGTCCTTGCCGAAGGACAGGCGGAACTGCAGCAGCTTCTTGGACTTGGGCACATTGGTGCACTCCAGCACGCGGCCCACCTGGATCTTGGACTGGAAGAAGGTGTCGATGTCGATGACCTCGGGATAGGTCGGCTCCTCGTGCTTCTTTTCTTCCTTCTTCTCGGCCTTTTCAGCCTTCTTTTCGTCCTTCTTCTCCTGCTTGGGCTCCGCCTTGGGGGCTTCCTCGGGCTTGGAAGGATTCAGAATCTCCAGCTCCTTCTTCACGTCAATACGGGGGAACAGCGCCTCGCCCTTGCAGACCTTAATGCCATCGGGCAGCGCGCCGAAGCACTTGAGAGAATCCCAGGTCTTGAGGTTTTCGTCGGTCACACCCAGCTGCTGGAAGATGCGCTCGGGAGTGGTGGGCATGAAGGGATAGATCAGCACCGCCACAAAGCGGACGCACTCGGCCAGGGTCAGCAGCACATTGGCCAGACGCTCCTTCTTCTCCGGATCCTTGCCCAGGATCCAGGGCTGGGTCAGGTCAATGTACTTATTGCACTCGCCGATCACCTTCCAGATCTCTGCCAGCGCCTGGCTGTACTGCAGCTTATCCATCTGCGTCTCCACCAGAGAAGGCAGCGCAGCGCAGTGCTCATGCAGAGGCTTGTCCAGCGTTTCGTCAAAGGCTTCCGGCTTCCACGCGGGAACAACACCGTCGAAGTACTTCTCGATCATCGCCACCGTGCGGCTCACCAGGTTGCCCAGGTCATTGGCCAGGTCGGCGTTCATGCGGGTCAGGAAGGCTTCGTTGGTGTAGTTGCCGTCAGCGCCGAAGGGCATCTCGCGCATGAGGTAGTAGCGCAGGGCGTCGCAGCCATAGCGTTCAACAATGGGCTGCGCATACTGCACATTGCCCTTGGACTTGCTCATCTTGTCGTTGCCAAACAGCAGCCAGCCATGAGCGAACACCTGCTTGGGCAGTTCCAGACCCAGCGCATGGAGCATGATGGGCCAGTAAATGGTATGGAAGCGCACAATCTCCTTACCCACCAGGTGCACATCGGCCGGCCAGAACTTCTGCATCAGCTGATCGTTTTCGGTGCCGTAGCCCAGGGCGGTGATGTAGTTGGAGAGCGCGTCGATCCACACATACACAACATGCTTGGGATCAAAGTCCACCGGCACGCCCCACTTGAAGCTGGTGCGGCTCACGCACAGATCCTGCAGGCCGGGCTTGAGGAAGTTATTGATCATCTCATTGGCGCGGCTGGCGGGCTGGATGAAATCGGGATGGCTCTCAATGTACTCAATCAGCCAGTCCTGATACTTGCTCATGCGGAAGAAATAGCTTTCCTCGGTGACGAGCTCGGTAGGACGGCCGCAGTCGGGGCAGACCTTCACACCGTCCTTTTCCACCAGCTGGCTGGCCGTCCAGAAGGACTCGCAGGGGGTGCAGTACTGGCCCTCGTAGGACGCCTTGTAAATATCGCCCTGCTCGTAGAACTGGCGGAAGATCTTCTGCACGATCTTCTCATGGCGTTCATCGGTGGTGCGGATGAAATCGTCATACTGGATGTTCATCAGCTTCCACAGATCCTTGGTGTTGGCCACGATCTTATCCACATACTCCTTGGGGGTCACGCCAGCCTCGGCAGCCTTGAGCTCGATCTTCTGGCCGTGCTCGTCGGTACCGGTGAGGAAATAGGCCTCATAGCCGGTCAGGCGCTTGAAGCGGGTCATGGTATCGGCGGCCACGGTGGTGTAGGTGTGGCCGATGTGCATGTTGCCGCTGGGATAGTAGATGGGTGTGGTGATGTAGAACTTCTTGCAGTCACACATGGGGTTCTCCTCCTTTTGGGGCAAACAAAAACGCCCCTCATTTTGTCGAGGGGCGGAAAAAACATGTTCCGCGTTGCCACCCTGATTTATCGCTTCGCATACGGATAACGGCGCGACCCGTCACGACCTACTTGGCACGGCCATCACCGTCCCCTGTTCAGCCCTGATGCTCCGGAGCCATGTTCCCCTTCCCGTGCCGGCTGCCTTTCACCCACCGCAGCTCTCTGATGCGTGCACATGGAAAAGTACTCTTTCCTTCATCGCATGGGATAGTTTTACCATAGTTTTGGGGGATTGTCAAGGGGATTGTTTCGCAGTTTACGGATCACAAATCGAACACGGCTTATATCCCTTCGTAACAGCATAGCTCCTGGAAGAGAAGTACACGATGTTTTTACTGGACGGCAAATGACCGCAGCTCGGGCGATGGAATACCTTTGTCTTTTTGTTACCGATGTATCGGCTCTCCTTCTTGCATTCCTTTTCAGCAGTTTCCTTGGTTTCCGGCACCGCATCGGCTGTTTCCAGCAAGTCAGAGCGGATATATCCCTGCTTGCCATCTGCCAGTTCAACCTGATACCAGATCTCACCTTTGTCGTTCACAACTTGCCCAAGCACCGTCAATGTTTCTCCGCGCTTAAGTTTTTCTACCCTTTGTCCCTTGGTCGTAGGGGTAGCACGCACATTAACAGAAGCTTCATTGGTGCTTGCTGCAAATTTCAGATAATTGCCGAGACAATCCATTGTTTGCTGTTCAACAGATTTCTTATCTGCACTGAAAGCATATTCACCGCAGACGATCGCGCCATCCCCTAAAAACGCTGCCGGTAGGTCTACGGTCGTTACAACAGCAGCACTCAACTGCGTTGCTAATGCCTGCTTTGCAGCAATATGCTCTTCGTGTTCGCAATATTGCACAACATAGTCAACAAGAACCTCAGGCTGTGCACCCACGAGGGTGTCGTAGTCAATGCAGCCAAAGAGATAGGTTTTGTCTGCTTCTGTGACAAGATAAGCATTCATTCCCTGCCCGCTTATCATTTGCATCGGATTTGAGTCTTCAGCATATCCGAACATTCCACAAGACAACATGCAACATACGAGCAGTACAATCGATAACAAACGCTTCACAGCTATCACCTCATGCTGATTATAGCATACAGCATCTTCAACTGCAAGCAAAAAGAGCAGCAGATCTCTCCGCTGCCCCGAATCATCGAACGTAAGATGCCCCAGAATGACGATGCGCCGCTGTTGTTCACCCGCTGTTGAAGCAGGTAGGTGCCCTGCCGCCGGCATTTGTCTTCCCCTGGCGTCAAAATGACGGGGGCATGACATAGCCGAACTGTAGACCCGGGCTCCTTTTTGTGAAATGTGGGGAAAATCAGCAACGCTGTCAGAACACCCCAGGAGCATCCCTTGATTTTTATTATAAGCAAGGCTGATGCGCATGTCAAGGGGGATTTTATGCCCAATTTGTGCCAAATCCATCCCTCTTGCGCCATCCCCTGCAATGGCAGGGTATCCGCAATTGCGGCTGATTATGCATGCCCGCTCCTGATGAAGTGCCGCACCAGGCGCTGCAGCTCCTCGGGCACATCTGCATTCGCAGGGAATACCAGTCTTGCCGCAGCCATGTTCAGCACAGCGTCGGAAGCAAGCGCTGATGGCCTGCAGTCAAGGCGCTTTGCCAGTGCATCCCGCTGCCAGCGCAGCACCCACAGGCGCAGATGACGTTCTCTGCTAAATGTATAATCCGGCGCCCGCTTCACCAATGCGCCCCTGCGGCAGGCGGTGCAGACGCCGCAGGGCGGCACGGGCTTTCCAAGCGCTGCAGCCAGGCCCGCGGGAATACATGCATCCGCCATCAGGATGCGGATCAGCCGGTTTGCTTTCCGCACATGCGAGCGCTTTTCCCGCCAGCGCAGCACGGGGTTTTTCGCATAGCTGCGAAAGGCTGCCTTCCGCACCAGATCATTGGGATCAAGCAGCGTGATGCACGCCGCCGCAAGCCCGTCGCGGCCGGCACGGCCAGTTTGCTGAACGTAGTCGATCACGCCATCGGGCAGATAGTCGTGGATCACACGCCGGATATCCGGAATATCCACGCCCAGGCCAAACGCCGTTGTGGCGCACAGGATATCGACCGTGCCGTCAACGAAACGCTGCTGAGCCGCCAGACGCTCCTCCCGGTCAAGCCCTGCATGGTAATGCTCCGCCCGGACGCCGTTCCCGCAAAGCATCTGCGACAGTTGCTCTGTGCGGGCACGGCTTTTGCAGAAGATCACCGTTTTGGCCGGAACATCCCTGCAAAGCCGCAGGATCTCGCCCTGCTTATCCAGCGTTGTGCGGACCTCGTAGGCCAGGTTTTCCCGGAGGATGGGCAGCATTACCCGGCGGGGGCGGCGCAGTCCGATCCCCGCCGCGATGGCGCGCTGCATGGGTTCATCCGCCGTAGCGGTCAGCGCGCAAAGCACCGGACGTTCCGGCAAGGCGGCAATGAACGCCGCGATCTCCGTATATGCGGGGCGGAACTTATCCCCCCACTGCACCACGCAGTGGGCTTCATCCACCACCACGAGCCATGGCGCTGCCTGCCGGCAAAGCTGGCAGAATCGCGGCTGCATCAGTCGTTCCGGCGAAACGTAGACGATGCGCACCGCGCCCGACTGGATGCGTTCCATGGCATCCTCGCGCTCCTGGGGCGTCATCAGGCTGTCCAGCGAGACTGCTGGCACGCCTATGGCATGCAGGTGCTGCACCTGGTCGCGCATCAGGGCGATCAGCGGCGACACGACCAGCGTCAGCCTGTCCATCACCACCGCCGGCAGCTGCCAGCACAGGCTTTTGCCCGCGCCGGTGGGCAGGATGCACATCACATCCCGGCGTGAAAGCAGGCTCTGCACCGCTTCCTTCTGGCCGGGGCGATAGTCCTCCAGGCCGAAGGTATGCAGCAGATGATGCCTGCATTCCCTCTTGAAGCGGTATTTCATCAGAATCTGCGTCCTCCGCCGCCGTGGCTCCTGCCGCCGGAGGAGCGGTGGACGCCGCTGCCGCCCGATCGGTGCCCGCCGCCGCCGGAGGACCCATGCGTGCCGGTGCTCCGGGGCGTGCGCCGGGTGAACTGCCGCACGAACATTTCATCATCCCGGGTGAAGGTAATGGCGCTGTTCGCGCTGCGGTCATAGGCATAGGTGCTGCCCTTGAGGCTGTAACTGCCGCTGATGGACAAGAAGATCACCAGCGCCACACCGCCGCCGACCAGCGCTGCCACGCCGATCTCGCCGGTGGTCAGCGCATTGTGATAACCGCTCAGGCGCTCACCGGTCACCTCGTCGTATCGGAAGGAGCCCTCCTCGCGGCCCTTGTTGATGTAATGCTCCACACGGCTCAGCGCCGCATTGATACCGCTGCCATAGCTGCCGTAGGACAGATAGGAATATGCGCGGTCCAGGATATCCTCCTCGCGGCGGTCTGTGATGTAATCGATCATCACGCCGCCGGTGGACAGCCAGATGACGCGATTGTTCATGTCCAGCAGGATCAGCATGCCCGAGAAATCCGGGCCCATGCCATAGCCGCCCCGGTCATAGTAATCATCGGCATAATCACGGATGCGCCACATGCTGTCGGAATAGTCGTCCGGCACATCATAGGTGGTCAGCACGACCATATCCACCTGATGATTGCGTTCGATGCGGGCGATGGTCTCCTCCATCTGCCTGATCTCAGACGCTGTGAACAGCCCGGCGTCGTCGATGACCTGCTCATCCGCCAGGACGATCGCCGGCAGGACCAGCAGCACGATCAGGATGGAAAGCAGCTTCTTTACCAAATGAACGCACCTCCTCCGCACAGCGCCAGGAAGATGACAACGCCCACGCCCAGCGCCGTTGCCAGCACCCGCTTCTTGTCGATGGGCAGCTTGCCGCAGACCTTGCCGGTCTGGCCATTCATCATGTAATAGTAGGGCGCGCCATCCTTGCCGCCCTTCCAGGTCAATACCCAGGCGGGCAGCAGCACATAGCGGCTCTCCACCCTGGTGGGCCGGAAGGTCGTCTTGCCATCCAGGCTGTTGAAGCCGTGGTTCTGCCGCATCATGCCGGATGCATAGCCGCTGGCCTCGCGGATGGTCTCCTCCTTCGCCGCAGCCTCGGAAATATCCCGCTTCTCCGCCAGGAAGCCGCTGAGGAAGCCGCTGGCATAGGGCACGACCTTGCTGACGTCATAGGGGTGGATGCCGTCGGACAGCTTGCCGTCAGCCTTCATCAGCGCCTTGCGGGCAATGTTGCGGAAGGAAAGCCTGCCCTCGCGGTTGACGCTGTACACGCGGGTGGTGGTGACGATATGGGTCGGCGTGGAATGTACCGAGGAACGGGTGCCCTCGCCATGAAACTCCGCTTCGCCTTCGATATCGGTATACCACCAGGGATAGTACACGCCGGAGAACATTTCCAGCTGGGCGCCGTTGAAGAAGGCGCGATCCACGAACCGCTTCCTGCCGATGTAGTCCATGAACTGCATTTCCGCCGTCTCCTTGTCCAGCTGGAACGGGATCACGCCATCGGGGCGGAAATCGTCATCCAGCCGGTCGTGGAGCACCACGGGACTGTGGCAGAAGTAGCAGCGGGTCGCAGCGGTGGTTTCATCAGTCACGATCTCCGCGCCGCACATCTGGCACTGATAGCTCCGCAGATGTTCCCCCTGTTGAGGGGCTTTTGCCTCCTCCTTGACGGCCTCCGCTGCAGCCTCCCTTTCCTCGGACTGCTCACGAAGCTCCCCTTCGCTCAGCAGCTGACCGCAGTACGGGCACTTGAATTTCTGCTGTGACGGATCAAACTCCAGATAACCGCCGCAGCAGGGACATTTGAAGATCATCGCGTTGCTCATCCTGTCCCCTCCTCACTTTCCATGCGTTCCCATTTTACCATAAGGTGACCGCATTTCGCAAGTATTGTTTGGATACAGAGAGCTTTCAGGGCAAATTTGTTCCATTCAAGACAAAAAAGGGCAAATTCGCGTCGTTTCATCTTGACGGAAACAGCACAAGCGTGTATCATATCATTGGTTATATAGGCGTTTGTATCAGCATGATGAAGCTTCATCACGACTGGCAGCGCTTGAAATGTAACCGCTTACAGACTGATACCATTATAGAAAGGACGATGTCCCATGGAGTTTTTGGAGAAGCTTTCCCTGGCCGGTCTGGTCCCCGTCATCGCCATTGACGATGCCGACGATGCTGTGCCGCTGTGCAAGGCCCTTGCCGACGGCGGTCTGCCCGTGGCTGAGATCACCTTCCGTACCGCTGCTGCGGAGGAATCCATCCGCCGCGTGCACGAGGAGCTGCCCCACGTGGCGCTGTGCGCCGGTACCGTTCTGACCACCGAGCAGGTGGACCGCGCTGTGAACGCCGGCGCCGCCGCCATCGTGTCCCCCGGCCTGTCCCCCGATATCGTGAAGTACTGCGTGGAGAAGGATATCCCGATCTGCCCCGGCACTTCCACCCCCTCCGATATCCAGGTGGCGCTGTCCTACGGCCTGAAGGCTGTGAAGTTCTTCCCCGCTGAGGCAGCCGGCGGCCTGCCCATGATCAAGAACCTGGCGCCCGTTTATCCCGGCCTCAACTTCATGCCCACCGGCGGCGTGAACGAGAAGAACATGCTGGATTACCTGGCCTTTGACCGCATCATCTGCTGCGGCGGCACCTTCATGTGCCCCAAGGACGTGATCGCTGCCAAGGACTGGGAGAAGATCACCGAGCTGACCCGCTCCGCAGTCAACAAGATGCTGGGCTTCGAGATCCGTCACATCGGCATCAACACCGAGTCCGCCGAGGAATCCATGGCCGAGTGCAAGAAGCTGGCCGCCCTGCTGGGCATGCCCATCAAGGAGGGCAACTCCTCCAACTTTGTGGGCACCGGCGTGGAGATCAACAAGTACATGGGCCGCGGCAAGCACGGCCACATCGCCATCGGCACCAACAGCGTCAAGCGCGCCAAGTGGCACCTGGAGCAGCGCGGCTACAAGTTCATCGAGGACAGCGCTGTGGTCAAGAACGGCAAGCTGATCGCCATCTACCTCGAGGACGAGGTCGCCGGCTTCGCTGTGCATCTGGTGCAGAAGTGATTCCGTACTGCATATAATTGCAGTTTTCACCTCATCACCGCCTGCGGGCGAAGCTTCCCCTCGAGGGGAAGGTGGCCGAGCACAAGCGAGGTCGGATGAGGTGTCTCCACCACGGTCACTAGGAGGTCATCACATGGACAAACTCGTCATCGTCGGTCAAATCACCAGCAACTATGAGGTTGCCGAGCTTCCTCAGCTTGATGCTCTCCTGCAAAACGGCTGGCGCATCAAGGAAATCCAAGCCAAGAGTACCGATGAGCATTGTTGCTGCTATGTCTGGTTAACCAAAGAAGATCAAGAATAACACAAAACTTTGAGGAGGTACACCTACAATGGGCAAGATCATTACTTTCGGCGAGATCATGCTGCGTCTGAAGTCCCCCGCTTACGAGCGCTTCTTCCAGAGCCCCTCTCTGGAGGCCACCTTCGGCGGCGGCGAGGCCAATGTTTCCGTGTCCCTGGCCAACTACGGCCTGGATTCCGCTTTCGTGACCGTTCTGCCCAAGAACGACATCGCTGACGCCTGCATCCGCGAGCTGCGCGGCTTCGGCGTGGACACCACCAAGATCGCCCGTGGCGGCAGCCGCGTGGGCATCTACTTCCTGGAGACCGGCGCTGTGCAGCGTCCCTCCAAGGTCATCTATGACCGTGCCGGCTCCTCCATCTGCGAAGCCAAGCCCGGCGACATCGACTGGGATGCCGTCCTGGAAGGCGCCACCTGGTTCCACTTCACCGGCATCACCCCCGCCATCTCCCAGGGCGCTGCCGACCTGACCCTGGAGGCCCTGAAGGCCTGCAAGGCCCGCGGCATCCATGTGTCCTGCGACCTGAACTACCGCAAGAACCTGTGGAAGTACGGCAAGCGCGCCGACGAAGTGATGACCGAGCTGGTCAAGTATGTTGACACCGTCATCGCCAACGAGGAGGACTTCCAGAAGGCCCTGTGCCTGAAGGCTGAGAGCCAGGCGGACGTGGAAGAGGGCGAGCTGAACGTCGAGAACTACAAGGCGATCGCTTCCCTGGCCATGGAGACCTACCCCAACATCAAGCGCGTTGCCATCACCCTGCGTGAGTCCAAGAGCGCCAACCACAACGACTGGCGTGCCTGCCTGTACAACGGCAAGGACTTCTTCCT
>X409_Impala__coassemble_417_pt1 | contig 23685 bp, 10 predicted proteins | sample X409_Impala__metabat2_high_PE_002 | metagenome-assembled genome bin X409_Impala
CGCCGCGCAGCAGTACCGCCTTGCTGGCGGAGAGCAGGCTGCCGAACCAGTGCATCTTGGCGCCGGTGTGGTACAGCGGGGGGATGCAGAGGAACACATCGTCCTTCTGCTGGCCATGATGATTCTGCTCCACCTCGGCGGCATAAGCCAGGGCGCGGTGGTTGTGCAGGATTGCCTTGGGGAAGCCGGTGGTGCCGGAGGAGAAATAGATGGCCGCATGGTCCTTCTCATTCAGGGCTACGGGAGGCGGCGTGGTGGAGCAAAAGCCCATCAGGCGGATGCAGTCCTCGGTATAAGCGGGGCCGTTCTTGCCCACATAGAAGGTGAAGCGGAGGTTCACCTGGTCGGCGATGGCGTCCATACGGGTGACGAATTCCGGGCCGAAGACCAGCACGTCCACATCCGCCAGGTCAAGGCAGTACTTGATCTCCTCGGAGGAATAGCGGAAGTTCATCGGCACCGCGATGCAGCCCGCCTTGAGGATGCCAAAATAAATGGGCAGCCACTCCAGGCAGTTCATCAGCAGAATGGCCACCTTGGTGCCCCGCTTGACGCCGCGGCTGAGCAGCAGGTTGGCAAACTTGTTGGCCCGGCGGTCAAACTCCGCCCAGGACATCTCCCTGCGGTAGGGCGCATCCGGGTTGGCGCTCTCGATCAGGTTCATATCGCGCCAGGTGGTGGCTTGATCGCGCTCCTCGGAAGGATTGATCTCAACAAGCGCAGTCTCCATCCCATAAAGCCGGGCATTGCGCTCCAGATAGTCAGTCAGCAGCACAGGAATTCTCCTTTTGGCTTGAGTATTTGTCAAATATTTTACTCTTTTCGCCCCGATAAGTCAACGAATGCATTGTTCTCGTTATGTCTTTTCGTATCAGGAGCGATTGACAGCCATGGGATTCGGCGTTACACTTTGGGACAAAGGAGGCGTTTTGCCCATGAAGATCGACTTCCATGCCCATACCTTTCCGGAGCGGATCGCCGCCGCAGCCGTGGCGTCCCTGAAGCAGAAGGCGCATGCCCGTGCCCATACCGACGGCACGCAATCCGGTCTGCTGCGGGCCATGGACGCCGCCGGCATCGACCATGCCGTGATCCTGCCGGTGGCCACCAATCCGCTGAAATGCGCCTCCATCAACAACGCCTCCCATGCGGTGAACAGCCTGCAGCGCCTCACCTGCTTCGCCGCCATCCACCCCGACGCGCCCGACTGGCATGAGGAGCTGGCCCGGGCAAAGCAGCTGGGCTTCAAGGGCGTGAAGATCCACCCCGTGTACCAGAACGTCGCCATCGACGATGTGCGGTTCGTGCGCATCCTTGAGCGCTGCGGGGAGCTGGGGCTGATCGTCGTGATGCACAGCGGCGCGGACATCGGCTTCCCCGGCGTGGAAAAATGCAGCCCGGCGATGCTCCGCCGCGCGCTGCAGCAGGCCGGCCCGGTGACGCTGGTGGCCGCACACATGGGCGGCTGGCACAGCTGGCAGGAGGTGCCCGAGCAGCTGCTGGACGCCGGCGCATACCTGGATACGGCCTTCTCCCTGGGCAGCATCTCCCCCATCGACGACCACTACGCCCCGGAGGAGCTGCCCCTGCTGACCGGCGAACGCTTCTGCGAGCTGGTGCGGCTTTTCGGCAGCAAGCGGGTGCTCTTCGGCACCGATTCCCCCTGGGATGACATGGGGCTGGCGGCGGAACGCATCCAGGCCCTCCCCCTGACGGAGGATGAAAAGGCGGATATATTCTCCGGCAACGCAAGAAGGCTGCTGGGCATATAATGAAAGGACTCAGGCATTGCCTGAGTCCTTTTGCATGCTTATTCCGCCATGTGATGCACATAGGGCATGTCCGGCAGATCGTGGAAGCGGTAGAATTTCTCCGCATTGCCGTGGAAGAAGAGCTGCTTCTCCCCTGCTGTCAGCAGCGGAGACTTGTCGGCAAAGTCCCAGCTCATGCGGTAGGTGATGGCAGTCATCGTGCGGGGATAATCCGAGCCCCACATGAGCTTGTCCATGCCGCAGATATCCGCCGCCTCGCGGATGGCCCGCACCGCCGAAGGGTACGGGTAGAACTCCGCGTTGAACAGCCAGGTGATGCCGCCGCTCTCCACGAAGACATGCTTGTGGCGGGCCAGTTTGATCTGCTCCAGCCAGCCCGGGCGGGTCACCATGCCGAAGTGGCCGATGGCCATGCGCACCTCCGGATACTGCTGGATCATCTCCCGCAATGAGGCCACCTGCGTGTCGCCGTCGGCCAGGTCAAGGCCGATGAACTTGTCCTCCCCTGCCGCACGGGCGAAAACCTCGTCCAGCTTCGTCAGGTCGGGGTCGCTAAGGCGGCCCGCGCAGATCTTGACGCCGTCCGCCCAGGAAATGTCCCCCAGGGGCTTCTCCTCATACAGCGCGCTGACCCGGAGGCGGATGGGGTTCTCCGCCCGCACGCGGCGCAGATATTCGTCCTGGCTGCCGTCGATGTACTCCTGGGTCACCACCGCGCCGGCCACCTGGGCAAAGTCCATGTTGGCCAGCAGGCGCTCGGCGCTGTTGACGCCGTCGGTCATGTAGGCGGGCAGCATCTGCCTGATCTCCCCGCCGAACATGCTGCGGCCGCCTCCCAGGTCGTACACGGGCAGGCCGTTCACCCGGCCCTGCTGCTTCTCCCACAGGTGCAGATGGGCGTCGATCATGTTTCTCACCTCACGCAAAGGGATAGGGGTAATCCGCAAGGTATTCCTCCAGCAGCCCGCACTCGTCGATCAGCTTGAACAGCGTGTAGCGGGTGCGGTAATCCTTGCCGCAGTGCATGGAACGGCGCAGGAGGTCCTCCGGGATGTGCTCCTCCTCGGGGGTCATCTCGGCATGCAGCTTCAGCATGGTTTCGCGGATCTTCGTGAGCGGGGGCATGGCGGCGATGACTGCCTGGATGTCCCCGAAGCGCTCCTGGGCCGTGCGGATGCGGCGCTCCTGCTCCTCCCAGGTGAGGAAGTCGCCGGGGTTCTCCCGCATGATCTGATTGCCGCCCTCGTCGCCGTAGGCATGGTGCATCCAGCGCTCGCGCTTCTCGCGGGAGATGCGGCGGGCGCGGATGTCCTCCAGATCGAGCTTGCTGAGGTCCTCCTTGGCAAAGCGCTCGAACATCGGCCACACCAGCAGCGTGGACACGCCCACGGACGCGCCGTGCATCGGGGGCTCCTGGCCCTGCTGGACGAGGATCATCTCCCAGTACTGGGCGATGTTGTGCTCGATGGAGGCCACCGCGCGGGTGTTGTCGGTGGTCATGATGGTCACGCCGGCCAGCAGCAGCGCCTCGATGAGGACGCGCATGCCCTTCTCGGTTTTGGCGGCGATCTCGTCCACATTGTCCACCAGGGCATTGACGGCGTTGGTGACCATCTCCACGCAGACGGGGCAGCAGCTTTCGCCGTTGATGATCTCGCCCAGCTGCCAGTCCGCCTTGGCGATGTACTTGCCCAGCACGTCGCCCACGCCGCTGGCGATCATGCAAAGCGGCGCGGTGGCCAGCACGTCCAGGTCACAGACGATGATCTCCGGGCAGACGGCGGGCCGCTGGATCTTGAGGCCGCGGTGCAGAAGCGGCGCCACCGCAGAGGCATAGCCGTCCATGGAGGGGGCCGTACCCACGGACACGAAGGGCAGCCCCGTGCGCTCGGCGTTGATGCGGGTGGTGTCGGTCACCGTGCCGGAGCCCACCGCGATGAGGAATTCCGTCTCCCGGGTGATGGAGAGCAGCACCTCGCCGCAGGACAGGTCATCGGGCAGCATATCGCCCTCCCGGTGGATGACGCAGTTCACCACGGTGAAGCCGGCCTCCACAAGGGCCTTTTCGACCCTTTCGCCGGCAACGCGCCAGGTGTTGTCATCCGCCACCAGCACGCAGTTGGCGCCCAGGCCGCGCTTGCGGATGTACTCCGGGATGCGGGGCAGCAGATCCTTGCCGATGTAAATATCCTTGTCGATGGCGTGGTGCTCGCAGCCGCAGGCACAATCCACGCCGGTGATGGTCATTTTGCAATCCTGATCGTAGCTCACCTTGACGGGCATAACGGTACCTCCTCAGCGGGTCGTATCGATGTGATCCTTGTTCCAGATGACGGCAGTCTTCATCGGGGCCGCCTTGCAGTAGATCTTGTTGGCATAAGCGCCCATGGGGTCGGCAGCGAACTCCTCCCGGTCAATGAGGCCGACGATCTCGTCGTACCGGCTGCGGGCCAGCATGTCGATCGCCTGCTCCATGTGATCCTGGCGGAAGTTGATGGAGCCGAAGATCAGGTGGTTCTCAAACCCGAAGGGCATGGTGTCGAAGGTGACCTTCGGGCCCAGGGAGAAGGAGTTGTACACGCCGTTGCAGCCCAGCGCCCTGTGCCGGAAGGCGATCTCATGCTCCACATTGGCGCCGCTGACGCCGATGAAGGTGGTCGCGCGGCCGCCCAGGGCCTCAACAATGGCATTGGCACAGTCCGCCGGATCGTCGAAGGCATTTCTGAGGTAATCCGCGCCGGCCTGCTCCTTGGCAAAGACGACCTTGGGGCTGTTTTCCTCGCTGCGGCCCACGAAGAGGATCTTCGCCTCCGGGTGCGCCTGGCGGATGATATCGCCGATGAACATGCCCGTGGTGCCCAGGCCGAAGATCACCGTGCGGGCGAAGATCTCGTCCGCAGCGATCCTGCGGGCCTCCTCCAGGCTGCAGTTGTGGCGGCGGGCCGCCTGGCGGAAATTGTGGGCGCTGCCCAGATCCTCCATGCGCTCCAGCTGGAAAAGCATGCAGGCAAAGGGATCGGGGAAGACCATCTTCTTGGCGAAGGACAGCGCCAGCTTGCCGTCCTGCACATAGCCGTCGGGGATGGCCAGCAGCATATCCGGGTTGACGTACATGCTGTCGCAGAAGAGGCCGTCGGCCTGGTCGCAGCCGTATTCGAAGTAGGTCTCATCCTCGGTGTAGCGGGTGGGGTCAATGGAATCGCCCCCGCGGATAAGCACAATGGCAAAGCGGTTCTGCCCGGGCACCCACACCACGCCCTCATGGCCGTTGATGAGGCGGCTGGTCCCCGCCGGGAATTTGGGGCCCAGCAGGCCCTTCTGCCCCATGTGCATCAGCTCGTTGTCCGTGCCGCAAAAGCCCACCATCACCGGATGGACGAGGACGCCCTCGCGGGCCGGCTCGCCGCGCAGGCGCTGCCGGGGCGGGTTGATCAGCTCCACCTCGCCATACACGAGGGGGCGCTCCGGGTCATTCTGAAAATAGGTGCCGTATGCCTTCATCAGGATCACTCCTTATATCGATCTGTCGTTCCGTTTCCTCTATCATACCACATCCTGCCGGAAAAGCCCAGCCCCTTTTGCAAAAAGCGTCCCCCGGAATCTCTCCGGAGGACGCATATTTCACTTTGCGCGGCAAAGCAGCTTTTCCAGCCTGAGCTTTTTCTTCGTCAGCCGATCCAGGAACTGCACCGCCGGGCGGAACTGCGCATCCCCCCGCAGCAGCAGGAAGAAGACCACATTGGGCACCGTGGCGCTCACCAGCGCGCACAGCAGCAGCGTCACCCACGGGCTGAGGCTGATCTGCAGGCACACCAGCGCCGTGACGACCCCCGCCGCCAGCACCGCCGCCACATACTTGCCGATCAGCAGCAGATAGCCGCGCAGCATGGCACGGTCGAACATGTTGGTGAAGAGCACATATAGCTGCCAAGGCATGCCGACAACAGCCTTTGCAACCACCGTTGACAGCAAAACACCATACAAGCCGTATTTTTGAACAAAAAGCAGATTAAGTATCAGGTTCACAAATGATGTTGCCAAGGGGCGAAAACGGTCCTGATGCCACAGGCCTGCTGCATCCTTGTAAGCACACACCCAGCGGTTCACCGTGCGCACGAAAAAGTACAGGGCAAAGACGACTACCACACCGAAGCTCAACATCAGCTCTTCGCCCATCCAGATAAGCATAAAGGGCTGATACATGCCCAGCATGCAGCAGGTCGCAACGCCCGTCACCCACATAAACAGGAACGTAAACTTCAGGATGTCCCGATAATTCTTCTCCTTTGTCTCCGTCACAAAGCTGTTGCCGATTCCCGCAAGCATGGATGAAATAGCAATCTCAACGAAAGCAGTAACAGCCGTAATAATATAGAAGTAGTTCTGATATACCGCCAGCACAGTCAATCCCAGGAACGCCGAGATAACGATCGTATCGGAATACTGCAGCACAATATATCCGATCTTGCCGGAGAACAGATCGCGAATCCGATGGTTGATCGCCTTTACCTCATCCCGTGGCAACTGCCCTTCCGGGCGGTATTGCGGGAATTTCCGTTTAGTCACGATCGCCGTCAGGATGTTGTTTGCGATCGTTGTAACAAGCAGAACGATCACATAGACGTAGTAGTCCTTCGTCGTCACCATGACCAGCAGCTGCAATGCATACTGAAGCGTGGTCGTTATCAGCGTGATCACACTGACCAGATCCATCCGCTGATACGCCTGGAGCAAACAGTTGCGATATGCAAACAGCCAATATGTCAGCACCGTTGCCCCCAGGTTCAGCAGGTACAGCCAGTATACATTCAGCTCCTGCGGAATTTCACCTGAGATCAAATGCGGAATGAACGGCGTAAGCAACAGGCCCACCACACCGATGACCAAGCCAATCAGGCGGTAGTATCGCCGATACAAGCGCATCAAGGCACAGATCCGCGGAGTATCTCCCTCTGCAATGGGCTTGTACATGCTATAAACCATCGCAGCGCCCACGCCCAATTCTGCCAGGTTGAGCACATGCAAAACAGCAGTAAACAAGCCATTCAAGCCCAGGTACTGCACACCCATGAAATTGATCATGGCCGTGCGCATGAAGAATGCCACGATTGTCTGATATACCTTTAGAATCATTCCCACGGTGATGCTTCGGGCCGCATTCCGTGTTCTCTCAATCTTCATAATCACCTTTCAATGAGCAGGTTCTTGCGTTCACCTGCGTAGATGCTTTACTTTTCTCAGTAGCCACCATGTATGCAGCTGCAATCCACATCAAAAAGGCCAAATTGTAATTTGCTTCCACGGTACCCAATGCAATAAACGTATATGCCAAGGCAATCAAGGGCGTCATACGCCGCCGCCGTTCCCCAGTTGCGCGATTGATTACGCTAAACACCTGCATAATCAGAATAACCAGGCACACAGTGCTCGGAATGCCCGTCTCCAGCACCCACTGCAGCAGGCCATTTTGCATGGTTTGGTATCCAAACAATTCAACAGCAACCTCATTGGCATTGCCATAACCATATCCAGCCAGCCAGTGCCCTTCCATGTTGCCAGCATACATCCCATAGATGTTCGTTCGGCCCGTAATGCTGGTATCACGTTTAAGCAAATCTTCCACAACAAACTTAATCAACGGTATTTCTGTGATCGCATCTGCCACAAAGGCAAATATGACGCTAGCCAATATTGCTGCCAACAAAACCCATGGTGAAGTAACCCGGATCCAGCGCATCCATTTCGGATTTTCCATGAACATGGTCAATGCCACCAACAGAATGCAGCCCAGCACGCCTGTCATGCAATCCACACGAATCGCAACAAATACTACTGCCGCAGCAATCAGCAGCACCAGCCACCACGGCAGGGAGCTTCTGATTTTTCTGTACTTCTGGCACATCATCCACGTCATGAGCAAATAGATATGCAGATAGGAAACCGAGAATTTCGTACCAACCAGGTAGCTTTCGCGTTTACCGTCTGTAAAAGTGATCCATTTTGTGAACATCAACACATCGTTCACCAGCACCAGCACCAGCAGATACCAGAATAGGAAGCGCAGCGCCAAATGGCCTCTTCCCGTCTCGGCAATGACAATCATCAGCATGAACGCTTCCACCAGGAACAAGAGCAATCGAACCGTATACCGCAGCGGCGATTCACCGATCTGTGCGTCCAAATTAAGCAGCATCACAATGCCAAGCAGTATGCATAGTATCACCAATGCCAGCAACGTATAAAACCGATTTTTCTTAAACAAGCAGCGGGATATAGTTTTTAGCTGTAATACCAGGCAGCCAAAGCCAACATACATCAGCGGCAGTTTCAGCATTGAAAACGAGACAATGGAGATACTCATGTCCTCCAAAAACGCAAATGTGCTCACGCAAAACAACGCGACAAAAATCAACAAGCCACTAACCGTAAAACTCCTTGGTAATCTGAGTCGTTTCATTGTCATCCATTCCTTCTCTGTTCAGCAATGCGCCGCGGCTTTGCATAGTATAGCCAGTAAAACAGCGGCTCAATTCCAATCCTCAGCGCCACCTGCTGTATTTTTTTCTGCCACGGCATTTCTTTTCGGTCCGCCTTTCGGGCAGCCTGCCGCACCAGCTTCAATGCCATCATTGAAGCAACATTCTTTCTTGCTTCCCGTACGGTGTATACCAATGGGATTGCATTGTATTCCTGCAGCATTGCCCCGCCGACAACCAACCGCCACAGAAAAAAACGTTCTACCAGTGGCATATATTCCTGCGGAGCCTGGTTGCGCTGCAAATAATCCACAATGTATGTCCTGAACGCAACAAACTGCTTGCACATATTGGGATTATACGTTTGGCTCAAGCTACCGCTTCTTCGTTCATAATTATAAAGCGGCTGGTCCAGCATCACCAGGCTGCGAGCATGGAACAGCACCTGAAGCGTGAACAACACATCCTCGCTACCGATTTCACGTTCCGAGACAAAAACAAGATGATTTGTTTGCAGCATTTCCCGAAAATAGACGTGCATGCAACCTGACATGCCGTATTTTCCCGGCCAGCGATATGCCATCTGGCATAGTTGTTCAAGATTGGAGCCAACATATATCCCGCTCTTTACCTCGCACCGTATCTCCCTTAGCGCCTCTTCAATTCGATTATAGTTGAATTTCAGTACATCCGGCGCATCAGCAACGCTGGCTTGGTGGAGCATACGCAGCGCGTCAGGAGAAATCCAGTCATCCGGATCCACAAACCACACATATTTCCCCCGCGCTGTTCCCAACCCTGCATTGCGCGCGCTTGCTGCGCCCCCATTCTCCTTATGGATGACCCGGATGCACCCATGCTCTGCCGCCAGGGCGTCGCAAAGCGCCGGGGTACCGTCGGTGGAGCCGTCATCCACCAGGATGATCTCATAATCCGCAAAATCCTGGGTCAGGATGGACTGGACGCAGCGCGCCACGTATTTTTCCACATTGTAGCACGGCAAAATCAGGCTGAAATAGGGCGTCATGCGGCCAGCTCCTTTCTTTACAGCATCGTTTCGATGTACCGGGGCAGCAATTCAGCATTGTCTCCGGGGGAATTTTCAAGGTTGCGGATGATCTCTGCGCGCAGGCGTTCATCCTGCTGCAGATGGCGGACGCCCTCTGCGAGCGCCTCTCCGGTCATATCCGTCACCCAGCCGTTCTCGCCATGGGTGATGGCGTCGCCCACGGTGGGATAGCGCGTCGCCACGATGGGGACGCACAGCATTTTGGCTTCATCCAGCACGATGGATTTGCCCTCAATGCGGGAGGGCTGCACCAGTATATCACATTTTGCCATGTACGCATAGGGATTGAGCCGGGCGCCAAGCAGAAAAATCTGACTTTCCAGGCCATATTCGGCAATCATCTTTTCCAGCATGGGGCGTTCGGAGCCCTCGCCGACGATCAGCCAGCGAAATTCGCCCCCCTGTGATTTGAGGCAGCGGGCCGCCTTCACGGCAATGTCCATGCCCTTTTGCGGATGCAGCCGGCCCACGGAGAGCAGCTTCAGGCCCTGCGCGCCGTCGAATTCCAGGGCGGCGGCGGATTCCCTGCTGGCAGCCCGGACCACCATGCAGGAAGAGATGTTCTCCAGCACATGCAGCTTATCCGCCTGCTCCGGATGGGCACGGCGCAGCGTCTCCAGACATTCCGCCGATACGGTGACAGCCGCGTCGCAATCCCGGTAGAAACGCGCATCATAGGCGGGATCGTAGCCCTGCTTCTCATAATCGCTGTGCAGCCACAGCACCTTTTTCTCCGCCTGCACCTTGTCCATGACGTAGTAAGCGGGCGTGCCGTCCATGTAGGCGATGGCCACGTCGTAGGTTTCCCGGCGCTGCGGGATGATCCCGCGCCAGCTGTGCCAGACCCGCTGGGGCAGATTCAGCCCCCGTGGGAAGCGCCCCAGCAGCTTGCGCAGGAGCCACAGCCCTTCGCCGATCAGGCCGCGCAGGGAAAAATGCTTCGTCAGCAGCTCGCGGCTCATGTGCTGGCCCAGCCAGCGCAGCGTGTTGTCCGGCATGTTCACCGTGACGCTTGCGGGGATCTGGGACAGGAACTCCCCCGTGGGATTCAGCGGCAGGACGTGTATATCGTATTCGCTGCACTTTCCCGCGGCGTCAAGGGCCTGCAGGAAGGACAGCAGGCTCTTTTGCGCGCCGCCGATGCGCATATCGTGGATCACGATCAGGATCTTCTTCATCATTCTTCCAGCAGCCTGATGTATTTCTCCGCCTCATGCTGGTTGCCATATTCATGGGCAGCCAGGAAGGAAGCGAAGGCTTGGCGGAGGGCTGCGTCCTCCAGCATCTTCTGCACGCCATCAGCCAGGCCCTCGGCGGACAGGGGCGTCACCATGCCCTCCTGCCCATCGGTCAGCTGATCGGCCACCGTCGGGTATGCCGTGGCCACGATGGGCACGCAGAGCATCTTGGCCTCATCCAGCACCACGGATTTGCCCTCAAACCGGGAGGACTGCACCAGCATGGTGCATGCTTTCATGTAGGGATACGGGTTGTTCCGGGCGCCCAGAAGGATGAGATCCTCCCGGAGGCCGCGGTCGTCGATCTGCTTTTGCAGCTCGGCCTTCAGCGGGCCCTCGCCCACGATACACCAGCGGAACTTCACCCCGCGGGCGCGCAGGATGGCCGCCGCATCAATGGCGATGTCGAAGCCCTTCTGGGGATTCAGCCGGCCCACGGAGAGGATCACCGGCACATCCTGCGGGTACTCAGGGGGCACGGATCCCCCGGCGCGGCTGCGCACCAGCGCCGATGAGGTGATGTTCTCCAGATACAGCATGCGCTCGCGGTACTGGGGGAAGATCTCCTCCAGCACCTCCACGCAGCGCCGGGAGATGGACACGATCCTGTCCATCCGCGCGAAGTAGGGCTCGTCATCCTTCGCGGAGTAGCCTGCGGTGCGGTAATCGTTGTGGATGAACACCACCCGCCTGGCGGCGTCCACACAATCCGCGATGAAATACTGGATCTCCGAGCCGGTGAAGGCCACCGCCACATCATAATGCTGGGGCAGCACCGGGATGGCGCGTTTGAACACATGCCGCCAGCGCCAGGCAGCCCGCTCCTTGCGGGTGCGGCGGAAGAGCATCGCCCCCGCCTTGCCCCAGAGCTTCCGCAGCATGAGGCGCCCGGCCTGCTTCGTCGGCCCATAGAGGGCCTTGAGCTCCGGAGGCGTATCCAGCACGTTGACCCACGCGGGCAGCTGGGCCAGGAAATCCCCGCGCCGCTGGAAGCACAGCAGGTCCACCTGGAAGCGGTCCTGCGGCAGCTCGCACAGCAGGTTCACCAGTGCCCGCTCCGCGCCGCCATAGCCCATGGCGTGGATGACAAAGAGGATCTTTTTCATTCACATTCTCCGCAATCAGTCGTGCAGCAGCGCGTCCACCGCGCGGCCCCAGTCGTAGGGCAGCACGGCCTGGCGGGGGCTGATCTTCTCCTCCGCAGCGCGGCGGACGAGGGCGTTCAGCGCCGTTTCGTCAAAGCTGTCGATCAGGTAAAAGCCGGGGTTTTCCGCCAGCACAGCCATTTCGCCATAGGCCGTGGTGACCACAGGCTTGCCGCAGGCGGCGGCCTCCAGGGCGGACAGCGGCACATCGATACAGTTGCACGCTTCCTCCACCGGGAAGAAATACACATCCGCCAGCTGGCAGATCTCCTCCACCTGCGGGAGGTAGGTTTCAATGAGGGTCACATTGTCCCGGGCGAGCAGCTCAGCCCGGAGGGCTTCGTCCTTCTCATTCAGGGCAAAGGAGCTGGTCACCAGCACGATGTGGACGTCCTGCAGCTTCAGCAGCTGCCGGAGGTTGCGCCCGGCCGTCAGGTGGCCGATGTGCAGCACCACCGTCCTGTCCCGGGGGACGCCGTATTTTTCCCGGAGGGCCGCTTTTTTCGCGTCATCCACCGGGCTGAAGCGGGCGGTATCCACGCCGGTTTTCAGGCGGATGGCCCGCTCGCCCAGCACCCCGCGGTAATGGGCATGGGCGTCCGCCGAGAGGGCGATGATCTCCGCCCGGCTCATTTTCAGCAGAAACGCCGCCGGCTTGCTGATGGGCGTTTTCATCACCAGCAGCGTGCGCAGCCTTGCGCGCACCACCAGCGACAGCACCGCGATGCGCAGCGCCGTTGGCAGCATCCGCGCGAAGGCCGGAATGTACAAAACATTCCCGCCCTCCTTGCGCAGCGCGCGCCACAAGGCGGGATTGAGCAGCAGCTTGTTGGCCGGGATGTGCCATTCAGCCCCCGCTGCCTCCCTGCCGCAGGAAATGACCGTCACGCCCGCATCCGCCGCCTTCATGCGCCGGGCCAGGCTGGTAGCAACCTTCAGGCCGCCCTCATCGGCGGTATCGGTCAGGCAATTCGTCAGGATGATCACTTCGCAGCAACTCCGCAATTCTTCTTATCATCAGCAGCATCTGCTGTAGCTGTTCGCCTATGGCAGCGTCTGAAAACCATCGTGCCCAACCGTTTTCAGAGGTTGCCATATTCGTTGACGCGCCGTCCATCCCGCTTGCGCAGGATGGACGGCGTTGTCTTGTTTCCATGCGCCGCCGGTCACTCCGCCGGGGAGGCATCGCTGCCATCCGCCGGAACGGAGCGCCGGGGCCGCATATTTGTTTGGGATCCGGCTCAGATCAGCTCAACATCCCAGCCGGCGCTCAGCTGCATGAGCAGCAGGGCGTCTTCCAGGTTGACCAGATCGTCGCCATTGACGTTGGCGTTGAGGAGGTTGATCTCCACATCCGCACCGGAGCTGTAATCCAGCACCAGCAACGCATCCGCGAAGTCAACAACACCGTCAGCGTTGGCGTCGCCCGCCAGGCGCTGGAACATCTTGCCGTCAGCGCCGAAGCAGTAGGTATCCTCGGGCAGGAGGTCGTTGGTCTTCTCCACCAGCATCATCGTGTCGGTCACCGCAGCGCCGTCCTCGCCGATGTAGTAGTAGTCCTCCCCGACCTTCACCAGGCCCTCGTCCACAGCCAGGCGGCCGTCATCGTAGTAGTAGAGCTTGCCATCCTCTTCCACCAGCTCGGTGGTCATGATCGCCTTGCCCTCCTCATCGAAGCGGTACAGGCCGGCAGGCTTCAGGTCGTTGGTCTTGACGACGTCGAACTTCGTATCGGTGACGATCTTGCCTTCCTCACCGGCGTAGTAGTAGTCATCGCCAACCTTGACCAGGCCAGCCTCGGTACGGGCGCCGCCGACGTAGTAGTAACCCTCGTGGATGCCCTCGCGGATGACCATCTTGCCGTCCTCGCCGAAGGTGTAGTTATCGACGGGGAACAGATCGTTGGTCTTCACGACGAGCATCGTGGTGGAGGTAGCCGCAGAGCCGTCAGCCGTGATGTAGTAGTAGTCGCCTTCGCACTCGATCAGGCCCGCATCCTCTGTCAGCGCACCGTCAACGTAGTAGTAGTACTTGCCGTCGTTCTCCTTGACAACCTCGGTTGCCAGGATGACCTTGGCGTCCTCACCCACGCGGTAGGTACCCTCGTCGAGCAGGTCGTCTGCACCGATCTCGATCCTCGCATCCGTCAGGGCAGTACCGTTCTCCTGGATCCAGTAGTAGTCATCACCATACTTGATCAGGTCAGCGGTGTCGCTCAGGCGGCCGCCATCGTAGTAGTACAGCTTGCCATCCTCTTCCGCCACCAGTTCAGTGGTGAAGATGGCCTTGCCCTCCTCGTCGAAGCGGTAGATACCGGTCTCAATGAGGTTGCCGTCGGGATCCTTCAGGTCGTTGGTCTTCTGCACATCAACCTTCTTGCCGACTTCCGCCGTGCCCTCAGCGTTGATGTAGTAGTAAGAATCATCGTACAGCAGCAGACCGTAATCCTTGGCCAGCATACCGTTGACGTAGTAGTGCAGCTCGCCATCCTCTTCCACCAGCTCGGTGTTCAGGATCGCCTTGCCCTCCTCGTCGAAGCGGTACAGGCCGGCAGGCAGCTTGCCGTTGGTCTTCTCCTCCACCACTTCCATCTCGGAACCGGTCACTGCGTAACCCTTCTCGTCGATGTAGTAGTAGTCGCCATTGATGCTGACCAGGCCGGCGTCCTTGGTGAACAGACCGTTCTCATAGTAAGCATACTTGCTGCCTTCCTTGACAACAGCCGTCTCCAGGATCAGCTTGCCTTCCGCATTGAAGCGGTAGGTGCCGCCGGGCAGGAGGTCGTTATGCTTCACTACGTCGTACTTGCGGCCAACGATGATCTTACCGCCATCCGCAGCGTAGTAGTAGTCATCGCCGATCTTGATCAGACCAGCCTCAGTCCTCACGCCCTCAACGTAGTAGTAACCATTGACGATGCCGCGATACACGACCATCTTACCATCCGCGCCGAACTCGTAAGTACCGACGGGGAAGTAACCATTGGTCTGCTCGACCAGCATCTTGGTGCTGACAGCCGCAACAGCGTCCGCACCGATGAAGTAGTAATCGTCACCGATCTTGACCAAGCCGGCGTCGGGAGTCCACTTACCATTCTCGTAGTAGATCAGCAGGTCTTCCTCCCACGCGACCTCAGTCTCCATCAAGCCCTTGCTGTCATCGCCGAAGCGATAGATACCGGGATCCACCAGGTCGTTGGTCTTCTTCACATCCACCTTCGTGCTGGTGGCAGCGATACCATTCTCACCGATGTGGTAGTAAGCGCCTTCGTAGAGGATCAAGCCCTCATTCTTGGCCAGCATACCATCGATGTAATAGACGCGGTCGTTGCCCTCGGTCACCAGTTCGGTCTTCTGGATCATCTTGCCGTCCTCGTCGAAGCGGTAGACGCCAATATCCCGCAGGCCATTGGTCGTATCCACACGACGCTTGATGTTAGTCTCGGCAAAGCCCTTCTCACCGATGTGGTAGTAATCGTCCCCGACCTTGATCAGGCCCTTGTCCTTGACCACCATGCCGTCCTCGAAGTAGTACAGCGTGCCGTCCTTGTCAACCAGGCCCTCGTGCATGACGATCTTGCCGTCCTCGTCGAAGTCGTAGGTGCCGGCAGGCAGCTTGTCATTGGTGATGGTAATGTCGTACATCTGGTCGGTAACGATCTTGCCGCCCTTGCCAGCGTAGTAGTAATCACCATCAACCTCGACCAGACCAGCCTCGGTCTTCACGCCATCGACGTAGTAGTAGCCATTGACAATGCCCTGGTAGATGACCATCTTGCCATCCGCGCCGAACTCGTAGGTCTCGTTCGCCGGGAAGTAGCCGTTGGTCTTTTCCACCACCATGGTAGTGCTGGTGACAGCCTTACCCTGATTGTCAATGCAGTAGTAATCATTGTCGACCTTGATCAGGCCCTTGTCAGCTGCCAGGCGGCCGTTCTCGTAGTAGTAGAGCGTGCCATCCTCGTTGACCAGTTCCGTCTTCAGGATTGCCTTTGCTTCCTCATCGAAGCGGTAAATACCGGTTTCAATGATTCTGCCATCAGGATCCTTCAGATTATTGGTCTTCACCACATCAACCTTCTTGCCGGCTTCCGCCACGCCATCCTTGTTGATGTAGTAGTAAGCGCCTTCGTAGAGGAGCAGACCCACGTCCTTGGTCAGCAGACCATTGACGTAGTAGCGCTTCACGCCATCCTCCTCCACCAGTGCGGTGGTCAAGATCATCTTGCCGTTCTCGTCGAAGCGGTAAGTACCAGCGGGCAGCTGCAGGTTGTTAACCTTCGTCACGTTATACTCAGTATCAACAACCGCAGTACCGTCAGCCTTGATGTAGTAGTAGTCGCCATCGATGACCACCAGGCCAGCATCCTTGGTGAAGCAGCCGTTCTCGTAGTAGACCAGCTTGCCATCCTCAGGATTCAGCTCGGTATCCATGTCAGCCTTACCATCCTCGCCGAAGCGGTAGGTGCCGGCCTTCACATGACCGTTGGTCTTGGTGCTGGGCACGGTATACTTGGTGTTGGTGATCGCATTCCAGGCCTTGTCAATGTAGTAATAAGCAACTTCGTCGCCCTCACCAATCTTGACAATACCAACGTCCTGCTTCTCCCAATCAATGTGACAGCCGTTACTGTAGTACCAGTACACGCCATTCTCGTTCACGACGTCAGTGGTCATGATCATGTGGCCATTCTCGTCGAAGCGGTAGTAGCCTTCCGAAACAAGCCCGTTGGGCTTCCAGACATAGTCTGTTTTGTTCATCCAGCAGCTTCCGTCACTACCGACATTATAGAAATTGCCCTCATATTCAATCACACCAGCATTGTACTCGAGCAAGCCATTATGATAGTAGTACAGGCGTCCATTCTCCTCAAGCAGACCAGTGAAGATGATCATTCTGCCGTTCTCATCGAAGCGGTAGTAGCCCACTTCGAACGGCTCACCATTCTCATCCAGCAAACCATTGGTCTCTGCCACCCAAACTTGCTGGTTGCAGAGCGTCTCATTGGAGCCAAGCCTTGCGTAGTAGTAGTAATCACCAACCTGATACAGGCCTTCCTTATCCGCCAGAGAATGAGTTCCGTAGTTCTCAACGTAGTAAAGCTTGCCTTGCCAGGGATAGAATCCACTATCAGCAATGCCAACCTTTACACCGGTATCCGTAAACTCATACCAGTACTTAACAACGGACATAGCCTGCTGAATGGGGCAAACGCCGGTCTGAGCGTAATACTCATCAAAGAAGTAATCCTGTCCGTCGATGTACTTCCAGCCCTTACCATGGCAGTAGGGACCATAGTAATACTGCCAGCCCACACCATCATGATACCACTTGCCGCTCTCCAAGCGAGCATCCACGAAATCGTAATAGATATCGTAGAAACCACTGTACATGGAACCTTGCGCGCCGACGCCGGTCTTCATGTTATAGAAGTGCCAAGCATCGTCCAGCAGTACCCAACCCTCCAGGTAAATCTCACCCAGTCGGATGTAGTAGTGGTCACCGTCAATGATCAGCTTGCCAGTGTAAGTCTTCTTACCGACGTTGACACCATTGGTACCAAAGTCGTAGAACAGGCCGTCAGCCTCCTGGATACCAGTCAGGTACGCTCCATCCACATAGTAGCGGAAGCCGCCTTCCTCATTATACCAGCCGTTCTTCAGTGCCCGCACCAGGGTGTAGGTATCGCTGAAGTTGGTGTAGGTATCCGTGAAGTAAGCACCAGCCTCGCTGGAAATCTGAGGATGGACATAGGGATACAGACCAAAGGTATCCTGATTCTCCTTTTTCTGAGCGAAGGAATACAGGCTGCTGGCGCGCATGTAAATGCGGTAACTGACCGTACCCGTAACAACCGGCTTCAGTTGATCCTTGGCATCCCATGCAGCGTCATCCTTCGGAATGAGCTTCAAGCCGCTAACCATACACAGCGGGTTGGCAGTCTCGACCGGAATCGGCTGCGACTGCTTGATCCAGTTCAAGGTCAGCTTCAGCGTGTTCTCTTCCTCATTATACTCAGTATTGGTGAGCGTGAAGTATTCATTCACCAACTTGATCTCAGAGTAGTCAACTCTAAAGTTAGGATCAATCTTCACAACAGGGGTAACTTCCGTCTGGTCACTGATGCGCTGGGCCAGCTGGAGCAGGAAGGTCCAAGCACAGGCACCCTCCAGGTCAGAACCCGGCAACATGTATACCAGATCATTCAACCTCGCAGGGATCGGGATCTGCGTCATATCCAGCGCCAGCACGTAAGAAGTGACCATGTCCTCAGCCGGGTCAACAATATAGTAAGTACTGTTGTCCGTAGTGTAGGAGTTGGACACCTTACGATCCCAGGCCAGAAGTCGATCGCCGCCCGTCGCCTTGTCAAAGTCGAAGCTGTTCTCACCCTGCTTATACAGAATCACCTGAATGCTTGCATTGACGTCTGCATTCTCGATCAGCTCAGCAGTAATGGTTACCGTGGTAATCGCAGATTCCTCTGCCGCCACGAATTTCAGGTCTTCGACCTTACCCGCAGCATCTGTAGACAGAGCAAACTCGATATCGTCAGGACTAAAGGCAACTTCCTTGCCGTCGTAACGGGCCTTCAGAGGCAGTGCCACTGTAGAACCGTACACAGCGTCAACCTTTGCCTTGGTAAAGTAGATCTGATCAGGAATGACCACCGTCATCGTCTTGGAGCCGACGACCGTTTCGCCCAGCACCAGCTGCACGTCCACAGTACCGTTCTCCAGACTAGTCAGGATGCCATCTTCAGAAATATCAGCGATGCCAATATCCTTCTCAGCGATCTCCCAACGAACATCTGTGGGCAGCTCGACTACATTGCCTGTAGCGCTCAGGCCCTTGGCACGCATCTGAATCTGCGTGCCGACCGTCATGAATGAATAGTCAGCCTCAATCAGTGCATGATCAAACTTGGTAGAGCTAGGCGCAGTAGAAGTCATCATCAGTGCAGTGGAAACACTACGTTGCACACCGTCAGAAGGTTTGTTCGCCACAGACAGGGTTTCGGAACCAGACTGACGGGCAATGAAAGTGGTAGAACCACCGCCATCCAGGTTGATTGCCTCCACACAGCCAGCGTTCAGCATGATCTCGGCAATCTCGGCCATACTACCACCGCAGCTCCAGGGAGACTGACGGCCGTCCAGAACCATGAACACGACCTTGCCAGTACGAGTAATACCAATGGCGGTACGGCTTGCACGGCCATCCCAGTAGTTGCCAGTAGCGGTAATGCACAGCTTACCATCCTTGACCAGCATGGAACCGAAGCCTGCGATAGCCTCGTCGATCTGCCCACGGTAAGTGGTATTCCATTCTTCAGTGGTGCCAATGACGGGGTAGCCATCCTTGTGCATGCCGAAGAAGCCGTTGCCATTCACAGGCTGGTACTCGTAGCCATGCATGACCAGCAGACCACCGGGTTCACCAGTAGCCATGTTGAAGCCAGAGCCGTTGATACCAGCAATGACCTTGAAGTTCTCCTGGAATCTTGCCGCTTCACGAGCATTTGCATCCGGGTAAAGCGCCTTGTTTTCAGGATTGCTGTAGAGGTCCTGGATAGCATTTGCCTGATCCAGTACGCGGGCCATACCCCAGGTTTCAGGGTAGCGGCTCTCATAGCTGGCAATGACGTCCACATCAGAACGAGTCACGTCACCATAGGCCAAGTAATACACCAGCTGTTCGTTATCAGCCGTGGACTTCGCCTTATGCGTCTCCATGGTGATACCAGGCGCCAGGTTGCTGTACGAAGATTCAAAGATGACCATGCAATTGCTGACCGTGGTTTCAATGTAATCACCAGCCAGCTCACACAGGTAGTCAGCGAATGCGTAACAGCACGCAATGCGCAGTTCATCCAGAACAGCCTTGTCATTGTTGAATTCGCGGGTGTTCTCCAGCGTTGAGATGACCGTGTTGGAAGTGTACGCAGTGTACACCGCCTCGCGGACAGCCGCACGGGTGGAAACGCCGTTCAGGCGTTTCTCCAGCAGGTAGCCGGCACGATCCACATCACTCAGAGAAGTAGTAAAGTAACTCTGGAACAGCTCAGTCATGTCGCCAGCCTCATAGTCGCTGACATTGAGGTTCTGCATGACGTAGAATGCGTCAAGGTCACCCCAAATATCAGTCTTTGAGAAGACATCACCATGGTCGAAGCTGTGGCCCAGCAGGTTATCCTTGATCTGCTTGACCAGCGTCTCAAAGTCACCATTGGCAGCTGCGATTACATCGGTGTGATCCGTATGATCAGCAGTGCTCAGCAGGTCGACCAGGTCGCCAGCCCAACCGCCAACGTCAGCGTGATTAACGCTGCCCTTATTGTTGTTGGTGATGTCCATGGTGCCGAACATGTGGCCCAGGTCAGCGCCCGCATTGCCATTGGGCAGGGTGAAGTTTTCAAGGTTCTTCAGGCCGGAGACCTGAATCATCTTGTCTTCTTCTTCCTCCGTGTACTTGGAGTTGTACTCATCTTCCTTCTCCGCCACATACTTGGCAAAGCCAGCATCTTCATAGCCAGCCATGATGCCCCAGGAACCGGAGTTGTAGCGATCAACACCAGTACGGATGTACTTGATGATCAGATCCACAGGATCGGTGCCGGGAGTCTTCTTGGAGTACTCCACAGCCCACTCCTCCAGGTAGGGCAGATACTTGATCATCTCGTCATAGGTCTCGATGGAAGGCTCGGGGAGCTTCTCGCGAAGCTTCTTAGTCGTATAAGTACAACGGCTGCAAGCCTCGTACTCATACCAGCCCTCGGCAGTGTAGGTGGGATTCTTGGCGGCATAGGTCTGAATGGCAGAAACCCTGCCAGTATCAGTCGCATACTCGTGGTTATACGCGGGGATCTTGACGGGCTTCTGCGTGTATGTAGCACAAACAGTACACTGCACACCAGCCGTCCAGCCATCCTGTTCACAGGTTGTCACGACTTCGTCGATTTCAACCAGCTTATGACCCAGGGCCTCGCCATCGGTGTAGCCGCAACCGGTGTAGGTACAGGTTGCAGGCTTGGTACAGGTCGCCGCAGCCATGTTATGACCCAGCAGCGTCTCACCATTGGTGTAACCGCAGCTGAAGCAGATTGCATTGGCATTGGTACAGGGAGCGACGCTCCAGCTGTGCGCAGCCTTGACGACTTCCTGCTTGACCAGCACTTCCTCACAAACGGCGCAGTGCTCGCCCTTCGTCAGGCCATCGATCAGGCTGCCGTCGATCTTGCACTGTGCCTTCACAGCAGGATCGATCACCACAGTGTGGCCCGTAGCGGGGATCACGATGGTGTCGGTCTCGCCACACACGGTACAGCGGACGTCGCGGGAGCCATCTTCAGTACAGGTAGCGTCCTTGTGCAGGGTGACAGTCTCCCAGGTATGGGCAGCAGGATCAACCTCCTGCGCCACCAGGATCTCACCGCATACAGCACACCTGCTGCCTTCCGTCAGGCCATCCTCGGTACAGGTGTGGGGCACCGCAGGAATGACTTCGGGGGTATGGGCAGCGTCGGTGGGCTCCTTCTCCTCCAGGCCGCAGCCATTGAGGCACTTTCTGGTCTGTTCGCCCGCTTCAGTACAGGTATGAGGAGTCGTCTCGACCCACTCGCCCATGCTATGGTCGGTGGGCTCGATTTCCTCCTGAGGCTCCAGCCACTCCTTACAATCAGGGCAGTAGATACCAGCCGTGTTACCAGCCTCGGTACAGGTCGGCTCCTTCGCCTCGCCAGCATACTGTTTCTCATGGTTGATAGGCTTGAGTTCCTCCTGAGGCTCCAGCCACTCCTTACAATCAGGGCAGTAGATACCAGCCGTGTTACCAGCCTCGGTACAGGTCGGCTCCTTCGCCTCGCCAGCATACTGTTTCTCATGGTTGATAGGCTCGATTTCCTCCTGCGGCACCAGATCGATATCACAGTCGGGACAGTAGATGCCATCCGTCAAACCAGACTCGGTACAGGTCGGAGCCTTTCCTTCGACCGTATACTGATTCTTGTGTTCGATCGCAGGGATCACAGTCGCCGGGGTTGCTACCTTACCGCACAGACTGCAGTGGCTGCCGTCGTTCTGGTTGCCAGGCTTATCACAAGTCGGCGCCGTGTATTCATAGGCAACCCAGATATGCGTCAGCTGGGGATCATACTCCGGCTGCACGGTGGTCTGACCGCAGGCAGAACACTTCGCGCCCGCTGTCCAGCCGTAGCTGTCACACGTCGGCGGGATCGCCTCGATCGGGATATCATCCAGATGCGGCTTCGTTTCGACAGACGCCGTTTCAACATTGCCGCAGACGGAACAGGTGCGCTGCTTCACGCCCTCATCCGTACAGGTGGGAGCCTTGGTCTCCTCCCACTCGCCGTAGGTATGCTCGCCGGTTGCGGTGGTCGCGTCGTAGGTTTCGGACTCGCCGCAGACAGAGCAGGTCTTGGTGGTGTAGCCATCCTTACCGCAGGTGTTGGGCGTGACAACGGGCTCGCCCCAGGCGTGGCCGGTGGTCGGTACAATATCGTCGGTGTAGGAATAGCTACAGGCAGTACAGGTGTAGGTGGTGTAGCCGTCAGCCAGACAGGTAGGATCGGTCACCTTAGTCTTGTAGCTGTGGTCCACCATGTCAACAGGCTCGGTGTAGCTATCGCCACAGACAGTACAGGTGAAGGTCTTGACGCCTTCCGCAGTACAGGTGGGTTGAGTGGTCACCTTGCCTTCGTACTGATGCTCCGCAGTTGCTGCGATCGGCTTATTGCAGCGCTCGCAGATGCGGCCTTCAATACAATCCTTGCCGTCCTTGTCCGCGGAGAACTTGTGGCCCAGCTTGGGATCGGTCTCCTGCTCGATGGTTGCACCATCGCAGCGGCTGCAGTGCTGACCTTCCTTCAGGCCGTCCTCGGTACAGTTGGGAGCCTTCGCCTCGTCGATCACGATATCGTGGCCCAGCGCCTTCAGGCTCTTGGCAGGAACAAAGTCCTCACCGGAGTACTGCTTCACAGCAGCTGCGATCTCGTCTTCCTTCAGCATCTCAGCCAGTTCCTCATCCGTCGTGCTGACGGTGATCTCCAGCTTGCTGCCGCAGGTGCCGTTCTGGCAGGTGAACACGTAGGTGCCGTCAACCAGACAAGTCGGCGCAGTGTAATTGCAATCGTAGCTGTGGCCGGTAGCGTAGTCGATCTGCGGCGGATATGCCGTAGAATCCGCACCACAGACGGAACACCGCTGGCCGCCCTTGTAACCGTTTTCGGTACAGGTAGGCTTCTGGTTCAGCGTAACGTACGTATGCACAGGATCCAAAGGCAATTCTTCCGTGTAGGAATACGGGCACTCCGTACAAGTGTAAGTCTTGATGCCGTGTTCCTTACAGGTGGAGGACTTGGTAATCTCCCACTCGTAAGTATGCGCCACCATCTCGGTCTTGTTCGTCGTCTCGACGTCACCGCAAACGCTGCACTTCTTCTCCGTATAGCCCTCCGCAGTACAAGTCGGCGGAACGACAGTCGTGGTGTAGGTATGGCTTGCCATCAGGTTTCTGATCGCAGTCGGGGTCTTGAGCAGCTCCTGAATGCCGCTGTCCAAGGACCTGTAATACGCCTGGAAATTCGCATTATAGGTCACTTCCACAACCCCTGTATCTCCACCGCAGTTGTTCTTGCAGGTGAAGGTCAGGACGCCATGAGCATTACAGCTCTTGGGCTTGCTGCCGATCTGCGTGTAGTTATGGCCCGTCGCAGCAATCGTTTCGGTATAGCTATCATTGCAGACACAGGTGTAGGTCTTCTCGCCCGCCTCAGTACAGGTGGCAGCCTTGGTCACCTCAGAAGTGTAGGTATGCTTACCGTCGCCCTCAATCGTGTTGCCGCACAGGATGCACTCACGATCACTACAGGTGACATCCTCGTTCTCGAAGGAATGCCCGGTGGTCACCTTGGTCACGCCGCCGCACAGCAGACAGGTACGATCGATACAGGTCGCATCTTCGTCC
>X409_Impala__coassemble_420_pt1 | contig 23300 bp, 20 predicted proteins | sample X409_Impala__metabat2_high_PE_002 | metagenome-assembled genome bin X409_Impala
CCCGCGCGGCCATCGCCATCGGCGCGGACGGCCTGATGATCGAGGTCCACAACGACCCCGCCCACGCCCTGTGCGACGGCGCCCAGTCCATCAAGCCCGACGCCTTCGCCGAGGTCATGGCGGATATCCGCAACATCGCCAAGGCGGTGGGACGGGAAATTTAATTATGAATGATGAATGATGAATTAGGAATTGAGTAAGTGTGCTTGCGTTTCATCGGCCAGCAACTGCACTCACAATTCATAATTCATAATTCCTAATTCCTAATTTTTCAGGAGGTTTCTCATGCCCATGATCACCGTCCCCCTGGGACAAAGGACTTACCCCATCCACATCGGCAGCGGCATGCTGGACTGCCTGGGCGCCCATGTGCTGGAAAGCCTGGGCGATATTTCCGTCGCCGTCGTGACGGACGACAACGTCGCCCCGCTTTATCTTGACCGGGCCGTGAAGTCCCTGGAGGCGGCGGGGCTGCGGGTGTGTACCGTCACGTTGCCCCACGGCGAAGCGACCAAGTGCCTGGACCGGCTGGCCAACCTGTATACCTTCCTGTGCGAGAGCCGCATCACCCGCAGGGACGCGGTCATCGCCCTGGGCGGCGGCGTCATCGGCGATCTGACCGGCCTGGCCGCGGCCACCTTCCTGCGGGGCGTGCATTTCATCCAGGTGCCCACGACGCTGCTGGCCCAGGTGGATTCCTCCGTGGGCGGCAAGGTCGCGGTGGATCTGCCCCAGGGCAAGAACCTCGTCGGCGCGTTCTATCAGCCGGATTTCGTGCTGGTGGACCCGGATACGCTGAGCACCCTCACCGATGATTACTGGCGCGACGGCCTGGGCGAGGTGGTCAAGTACGGCTGCATCGGCGATGCGGAACTCTTTGCCCTGCTGGAGGATTGCGCCCCCGGCGGCCGGGAAAAGCTGATGCAGCACATCGATACCATCCTTGCAAGGTGCATCCAGGCCAAGGCGGACGTGGTGGCCCAGGACGAGCGGGACACCGGCCTCCGCATGACGCTGAACTTCGGCCACACCATCGCCCATGCGGTGGAGACCTGCCAGCATTATGCCGGCCTGCGCCACGGCGAGGCCGTCGCCCTGGGGATGCACGTCATCACCCGCCTGACCGAAGGAAAGGGCCTGACCGCCCCCGGCACCGCCGAGCGCCTCGACGCCCTCCTGCGGCAGCTGGATATGCCCATGCAGCTGCCCGACCTGGACGAAGAAGCCGTCATTTCTGCAATGTTTATGGACAAAAAGTTTTCCGGGAAGGTATTGCGGGCCATCGTGTTGAATCAAATAGGAAAATGCTTCATTCATCCCACGGACGCAGCGTTCTTCCGGGGTATGATGAATATCTGACGAGGTGCAAACGATGAAAAAGCAGGCCTTCAACCCCTATCTGCCCTCCTGGGAGTACATCCCGGACGGCGAGCCCTACGTCTTTGACGGGCGCGTGTATGTCTACGGCTCCCATGACCAGTTCAACGGCTGGGTCTTCTGCCAGGGGGACTACATGGGCTGGTCCGCGCCTGTGGATGACCTGGGCAACTGGCGCTGCGAGGGCGTCATCTACGAAAAGACCCAGGATCCCCTCAACGCCGATGGCCACATGTGCCTCTACGCCCCCGATGTGACCAAGGGCCCCGACGGCCGCTACTACCTGTACTATGTGCTGGACAAGGTGGGCGTGGTGAGCGTCGCGGTGTGCGATTCCCCGGCGGGCCGGTACAAATTCCTGGGCTATGTGCACTACAAGGACGGCACCCGCCTGGGCGACCGCCCCGGCGACGAGCCCCAGTTCGACCCCGGCGTCATCACCGAGGGGGACAAGACCTTCCTGTACACCGGCTTTTGCGGCAGGGGCGACAAGTCCCGCCACGGCGCGATGTGCACCGTGCTGGAGGCGGACATGGTCACCATCGCCGAGGAGCCCATCTTCGTGGCGCCCGGCGTGGAATACGAGGAGGGCACCGGCTTTGAGGGCCACGCCTACTTTGAGGCGGCCTCCATCCGCAAGCGCGGCGATACCTACTACTTCGTCTATTCCTCCACGCCCATGCACGAATTGTGCTACGCCACCGGCTCCGATCCCCGCGGGCCCTTCACCTACGGCGGCGTGATCGTCTCCAACGCGGATATCCACATCGATACCTACAAGCCCGCCGACATGATCGCCATCTCCGGCGGCAACAACCACGGCTCCATCGTGGAGATCGCCGGCCAGTGGTACATCTTCTACCACCGCCAGACCAACGGCCACTGGTTCAGCCGCCAGGTCTGCGCCGAGCCCATCACCTTCCGCGAGGATGGCTCCATCATCCAGGCGGAGATCACCTCCTGCGGCCTCAACGGCGGCCCGCTCAAGGGCGAGGGCTGGTACCCGGCGTACATCGCCTGCCACCTCTTTGGCAAGGATACGCCCCTGATCGTCAGCCGGCCCGGCCTGCCCCGCGTCACCCAGGATGGCCGCGACGGCGATAAGATCGACGGCCATATCGACCAGATCAGCGACGGCACCACCATCGGCTTCAAGTACTTTGACTGCAAGGGCGTGAAGGCCGTCCGCATCCAGACCCGCGGGTACTGCAACGGCGTGTTTGAGGTGCGCACCGCCTGGGACGGCGAGACCCTGGGCGAGATCCCGGTGGTGGGCTACGATATCTGGACGGAGAACGGCTGCGAGTGCGCGATGCCCGATGGCGTGCAGGCCATCTACCTTGTTTACCGGGGCGGCGGCAATCCTCATCTGCACGGTTTTGAGCTGGTTTGCTGATAAAATGACAAATATCGTTGTGCAAACACGACAAAATGCAACAAATTTGCATAATCCTCTTTTCAAAACGATGGGTTTCATGTAAAATAGAATAGGCATTGTATACCGAGGCTCGCCCGGCGCTTGTGCCAGGCGGGCTTTTTCTGTAATGGCGAGGGAGAACATTATGGCAACGGAACGCGAGCTTGCCCTGAGCCGCGCCATGGCGGCGCTGCTGGCGGGGGATCCGGGGGCAGCGGCGCCTGAAGACGCCGGCGTTTATGCCTGGCGGCTGATCCGCTGGGAGGCGGACGTCCCCCTGACGGATGACCAGCGCGAGGCCCTGCTGGAGGGCGTTGACGCCACCATGGCCCCGGCGGGCGTGGCAGCGGCCCTCTTCGCGGCCGATGGCGATGTGATGACCATCATGCTGGCATTGAACCGCTTCCCGGCGAAGATCCACCGGGACACGGTGTTGTGGCTGTGCGCCCATTCGCTGATGGATCATGCCTCGGTCAACCTGGAGCAGGACGGCACCATGTTCATCGGCGAGGAATTTACGGATGCGCAGGCGTGGCTCAGCCACCTGGCCCCCATGCGGGAGATCAGCGACTGGTGGCGGCGCGTGTCGCACATCGAGGGCGCGAAGGCCCACCTCCACCGCAGCAATCTGCAGACCAGCATCAAGCGCCGCCAGTACAGCACCATGGGCGGCTATGTATCCCGGGTGCTGCGGACGGAGACGGCCCTGGCGCCGGTGTGCTTCGGCTTTGTGCCGCTGGTGATCGAGGCCATCTGGAGCCAGCACGGCGAGCTGTCCCTGCAGAAGCTGACGGAAAAGCTGGACCTGTGGGAAATGACCCGGCACCCTCAGGAAAAGCTGCTGGCCTGGCTGAGTGCGCTGGCGCCGATCCTGCGGGCCTGCCCGCCCAGCATCAACGCCGAGCCGGTGGAGCGGGTGATCGAATCCATCAAGGCGGATTGCTCCCTGCCCTATTCCCAGGCGAATCTGTCCAAATCGCTGGGGCTGACCCCGGCGTATTTCTGCCGGCTCTTCCACGAGAAGACCGGGCAGCATTTCTCCACCTTCCTCACCCGCACAAGGATGGAAAAGGCCCAGTACCTGCTCTCCGACGGGCAGAATCTGACCCTGGCGGAGGTCAGCGCGGCCTGCGGATACCCCAACAAGAGCTATTTCTGCCAGGTGTTCAAGAAGTACACCGGCATGACTCCCGGCGAATTTGAAAGCACCTATAAGGATGTATAAATTTTTGCCATGCGGATGATAATGTGATTGTCATCCGTTTTTATCTATGTACGATCAAGTGTCTGTCTCCAAGGAGGTTCTCTGTTATATGAAGAAACGCCTTGTACTTATGCTCTGTCTGCTGCTGTGCGCGGCGCTTATGCCGCTGACGGCCTCCGCCGGGGAGGCGGCCCCCAGCGTCCGCGTGCTGCTGCGCCGGCTGAATCTCACCGACCGGGCCGATCTCATCCTGGATGGCGCCTACACCGCCAAGGTCGATGGCCGGGTGGTGATGGCCTTCCCCAGGGCGGCGGAGGTGACCGTGGCCATCCGCAGCGGGGAATTGTACCTGTTCTACGAGGGCATGACCCAGCGCCTGGGCGGGGAGGTCACCTTCATCCGCAACGCAACCGGCGGCGATGACGCCCGCACCGGCATCCGCTTTGAAAAGAACGGCGGCCTCTACCCCGGCGATCTGCGCCTGACCATCTCCGGCGGCGCGCTTTATCCCGTGTGCACCATGAATGTGGAGGACTACCTGCTGGGCGTGGTGCCCTACGAGATGAGCGAGTACTTCCCCCTGGAGGCCCTCAAGGCCCAGGCGGTGTGCGCCCGCACCTACGCGCTGAACAAGCTGGGCGCCAATGCCGATTACGACCTGGTGGACACCACCAACGATCAGGTGTTCAAGGGCGTCAACCCCGCCTATACCAACGCGGCCCGCGCCGTCCGGGAGACTGCCGGCGTGGTGGGCACCTACAAGGGCAAGCTGGCTATCTGCTATTACAGCGCCTCCAACGGCGGACAGACCGAGCTGGTGCAGAATGTCTGGTCAGGCCGGGGCGACTGGGATTACTACGCCGTGGCGGACGATCCCTACGATGTGGAGAACCCGGAATCCGTGGTGCGGCGCGCCCGCATCGCCAAGGATGGCGAGGTCCGCGAGGGCTTCAAGGCCATCCTGTATTCCTACGTCCTGCCGGAGATGCTGCGCCAGGGCTATGTCCCTGCGGCGGAGAACTTCCGCATCGACGGCATTTCCGCCATGAGTCTGGGCGCGCCCGCCTTTGCCGAGCCCAACCGCCAGTACACCGAGCTGACCCTGACGCTCTCCTGGTCGGGAAGAAAGTGGATCTACCCGGAGGCGGAGGCCACCGCCGTTCCCGCCGATGACGAGGAGGAGTTCTACTTCTTCGCCACGCCCGTCCCCACGGCGACGCCCACCCCCACCGCCACCCCGGAGGCGTCCCCCACGCCCGCGCCCACGGCATACCTGAGCGATTTCATCCCTGCGGAAGGGGAGATCACCGTCACGGTGGATATCTTCCCCGAGGTGATCGACGAGCTGCTGCTGTCCGTTTACGGCGCGGACAACGAGCTGCTGACCATCACCGAGACTGACACGCATTTCATCCTGGAGGCCCGCCGCTACGGCCACGGCGTGGGCATGAGCCAGCGCGGCGCCCAGTGGATGGCCGGCCAGTACGGCAAGACCTACCAGGAGATCATGGCCTTCTACTACCCCGGGCTGACCCTGTCCCAAATGGACGCGGGCGCGCCGGTGCTGCCCACCACCCCGGCGGAGCTGGCCGCGACCCTCGCGCCGCCTGCCACCCCCACGCCCCGACCGACCCTCATGCCCGCCACCATGACGGCGGATCTCCCTGAGGGCGCGTATCTCGCGGCGGTGACGGAGATCGACGACGATTCCAGCCTCAACCTGCGCGCCGAGCCTTCCCAGGGCGCGGAGATCCTCCGGCGGCTGTACAAGCATCAGCAGCTGATCGTGCTGGGCCCCGCTGAGGAGGAAGGCTGGGTGCAGGTCAAAACCGACGTGATCGAGGGCTATGTGATGGCCTCCTTCATCACCCCGGTGGAGGAAGAAATCGCCCCCACCCCCGCGCCCACGCCGGGCTTCACCAACGCCCCCGCCCAGTAACCATCCGGGCCGCATCGACCGGTGCGGCCTTTTTGCCATGGAGGAGAGATACATGCGGCCTGAATTGAAAATGGCGGCCTGCGGGCTGGAGTGCAATGTCTGCAATCTGTACAGGGCGGCCTTTGATCCGGCGGCGGAAGCCCTGCTGCACAGGAGGGAGGCGGAGCAGCATGAACTTTGACCGCCTCTGCGCCGAACTGTCCCTTGGCGCCATGACCGCCCCGCCCCTCCGCCTGCACGGCGGCTTCACCCACCGCATGTTCCGCCTGAGGACGGAGCGCGGCGACTATGCTGTGAAGCTCCTCAACCCGGAGATCATGCAGCGCCCCGATGCCCTGGACAACTACCGCACCGCCGAAGGCTTTGAGGCCCTGCTGGAGGCGGCGGGGCTGCCCATCCTGCCGGCGAAGGTGATCGGCGGGCGCAAAATGCAATGCGTGGACGGCCAGCACCTGTATGTGTTTGACTATTTTGACGGCGCGCCCTTGCAGGGGGCGGAGATCACGCCCGACCACTGCGCGAGGATGGGCGCTGTTCTGGCAGGGATCCACGGCGTCTGCCGAGGAGAAGCTGCCCCGCCACAGGAGGGCTCTCCCGGAGGGAGAGCCCATTGGGAAGCTCTGGCGGAGGCGCTGCTGGCCTCTGATGATGCAGGGCCGGAGGGAGAAGCTCTCCGCGATGCCCTGCCCCTGCTGGAGCGGGCGTCCGCCGCCGCATCGGATGCGGCCCGCCGCTTGCCGCCCGTGCAGGCGCTGTGCCACAACGACATGGACCCCAAGAATGTGCTGTGGCGGGGCGGGGAATTCCGCATCATCGACCTGGAATGTCTGGGCTGGGCCGATCCGCGGCAGGAGCTGCTCGACCTGGCCATCGCCTGGAGCGGCGGGGAGGAAGCGTGCTTCAAGGCCTTCGTGGCAGCTTACCGCGCAGCCGGCGGCGCCCCCTTGACCGACGCCGCCCTGGTCTACGATGCCCGCCGCAACCACCTGGAATGGCTGGCCTACAACGCCCGCCGCGCGCTTTTTGATGACGCGGAGGAACGCCGCATCGCCCGGGAACAGATCCGCGCTGCGTTGGGGCAGCTGCGGGAGGATGCGGCCTTGCGGGAGCGGAGACTGCGCTGGCTGACGGAGCTTCCATGCCCTGCGCCCTGAGATCAAAAATTTTTTCAAATTTTTTTGAATTTCCCTATTGACTTGCCCGCTGAAACGTGATATACTATCAAACGTTGACGGGGCATTAGCGCAGCTGGTAGCGCACAACACTGGCAGTGTTGGGGTCAGCGGTTCGAATCCGCTATGCTCCACTTTACAGTAGAAATCCGAACCTGATTCCGGTGGGAAACGGGTTCGGATTTCTTTTTGCCTATTAGTGAAACCGTTGAGGCAGAGCCCAAATGAGTATACAATTTCTGACATGATCATCTTCAACTTTGTTACAATAAGCATGGCCCACCAATCAGGGTGATTGGTGGGCCATTGTGATGTCTAGGTTTGCAGGCAATGCTGGGTATGTATTTTTCCCAGCACGGGAGCAATATTTTCGGTTGAGGGGTCCCTGCATTTTGTACGAAATAAGTGATTAGGACAAGCTTGGTGTGACAGAACAGACTTAAATTATGTTGACAATGAATAGACGACTCTTGGCGACGCAGGCTCCTTTACATATGACGAAGCACTGAACTGAGTGGCAACCGCTGTAGTAAGTAGACTCTTTTTTCTTGTTCAATCCAATGTCGGAATTCTCAAAGCCACCGCGAAGTCCTCTAGCAGTTGTTGCTTCGGCACCTGTGTTTACTACTTGCCATTTAATCTGATAATGATGTTTCGCGCCAGTGATCGCTGTAAACACAAGCGAGCAGTTCTTTGCCAGCGGTTCACCATTGCTTTGATAGTCAACTTCCTCACCAGAAGCGGTGCGAACTTTCGCTGAAATGAAGACAGACGATCCCCCCTGATAAGGATAAGGCAATTTCTGTCTGTGGGGTGCATCCAAGCAGGTCTGTTGGTTGAATTCAGCAAGTGCATGCTTTGAAGATCCAGCGGGGAATCGTTCGCCGAGGATGGTACGCCAGACATCATTATCAGTTCCTTCATTATCAAGAAGCTCAAGGTGTTCCACCAATTTCTTAACAAATGCTTTGAAATCATCAGGACTGTATCCAGCGAGTAAATCGTTATCTTCTATTTTCTCAGATGGATCACTGATGACTGGATTGATTCCTTCTTCTGTGTAAGACTCTTTGTAGGCAGCAACAATGTTTTGCATTGTCGACATGAGAAGGCTTTCGGTGGACAACGTTGCATCACCAAGATTATCGGCAATGATCTTTTCGAGGGTTATTCCTTTGGGATACTTCGTATCGTCAGGGCAGTTCACACGCCTCCACCATTTAAGAATCTTGACCAATGGCTTAAAAGCATTGCAATTATCCTTATTTACGCTGGTAGCCCATGCCTTATGACCTTTAGGATCGGTTTTTATCCATTTTTCGGTAACTTCGTCAGCAATATAGTACAGGGAATCATCGCTCTCATCGATAATAACAGGTACTACATCAATGTTTATACCACTCATTTCAATGGTTACAGCCTGTCCATCTATTGTAGCACTCTTATATGTGTTGCTATCGAGAAGTACGGTATGCAGTTCATCAAGGACATCCGATGGTTGGTCATCTTTGGTATGGTTTGTGACTACAATGATATCGACATCCCTTTTGCCGTCATGAAGCACTGGACGAATACTTGTATGCTTGGCATAAGAACCTGACAGGAAGGTGTCCACGTGAACACTCTGATATGTATCATGACTGCTAAGGTAGTCACGTAAGGTGCTTTGAACACTGCTGATATATGTAACAGTTGATTCGCTGGGTTCAATATCACTTCTGAACTTGTCAAAATCCGTCTGCTTTGCCATTGCATCCTCCGATTATAGTGTAGGTATATTTTCGGGAAAGGATATCTTCGCCGCCATCTTTTCCCATTGTTCTGATAGTTCTGGATTCAGTTTATCGAAGAGTTTACTATCTGGAGCAACCTTGAAATACGCCTTGCAGACTTCATATTCCTGTGCGGCAGAAAATGCAAGAATCAGTTGCTCTCTTTGAATAGTCTTCTCAGTAATAAGCAACTGATAGAGATCGAGATATATTGCCTTTACCTTACTATAAAAGAATATCGTCATAATGATGCCCTGGAATAGATACGCGGAGGTGACAATTTCCAAAATAAGTAGTAGTAAATTATTATCTGCAATCCGCAATGACAGTAGAAAGATGATTCCCACTATAAAAGCCTTGAATAATACTCGCGGGAGCATTTTGCCGACAATACTCTTTGTAAACAGGACACTTTCAAAACTATTCATAATATATCTACAGAGAGAAGGTGGAACATTGTTGTTATAATAACCTGCTGTCTTGTATTCCGTAAGGTCAATGCCAAATGCATCTTCCACTTTTGCGTTGCAACGCTCCTTGTCTGCTTCATAGCGATAATGGCAATCATGAGTGAGAGAAACACCCAGAAACAGAATGACAAGAAGTAGTTGTAGCCAAAAGCAAATGTGATTGCATGCAGGGAAGAAATAATCAAGGAGAAGGACACAACAATTTCCAATGTACAAACCTAGCGCAATACTATTAAGCCACTTGCTTTTCTGATAAAGGATATTTACATCGTCTTGCCTACTCATGGACACCTCCAACGACTTTGAAAATGGTGAATCCAACTTGATTCCTCAATAGTTGCTCTTGTTTGTGAGTTCTCTATTAGTAGAACGACTCTGCCGTTGGCGGACACTTAAAACCCTTATCACCAATGGCAAGTACACGGTTGAAAAAGAAAGACGATAGGGCACTTTGTGGTAAATCTTTGATTCTATTGTACCCCGTCAGTGTCCAGCCGCTCAATTTGGCACGTTCGGCATATCTTTCACAGGCACCGATCACAGTGTTTGCCGCATGTTTCTTTGAGATCCCACCTTCCAAATACAGTTTCGATGCATCGGCTACCGCTTTCCAAATAACACCATATATCTGTGAAACTGAAAAATCATTGAGCAGGATATCAAAAGTTCTGTGGGTTTTTTCACCAGGAGAGAACTCAAAGCCTACTTTCTTTAGTTGGTAATCCAGATACTCAAGACATTCCCCAACAGCTATTCTTCTCCATAAACACAACGCATCTTCTTCGTCCTCTGGAGAATAATATGTGGGGTTAAGGATTTCATCAAAAAGCTCCTGCTTGTCCGATGAACATGCTAGATTGATGCAATACGTTACTTTGTAGGTATAGTATCGGTTAGGGAAGTCATCATCGTCCGCTACAAAAGCTTCAATAGGAGATGAGGGACTTACGGCGATTATTTCGTCATGAGACAATGATTTGTACATCTGAGATCGAAGATCATCCGTGGGAGCCAATGCTGTATTCGCGCTATGGTAAGGTTTTATTTCTAGCAGGTTTTCGTTGCAGAGTGCTCTGCACAGTGCACCCAGGAACACTTTCTGTTCAAATGAAAGATCTTCAAAGTCAACCGGTGTTCTTTTTCTCGAATATACCTCTTTGATTTGCGCTTTTTGATATTCAGCTAAGGCTCGCGCTGCCTCAACACAATTGCTGCATTTACAGTTATGTGCGTATGGACGATGTTTGCAGAGCGGGCAGTACATATCGGAATTGCTGCGTCCCCATGTGATGGCTGTTTTTGATAATCGATCCCGAACCACATACTCTCCGCAGTACTCGCAGATCTCTTCTTTGCATATTTCTGGCGGAAAAAGCAAGTGGAGCCCACTGGTGTGAACAGATAAGTGATATTCTTTGAGAAGTTTGGTTACAGCCTCGCCGGCATAGTACCGCTCCATCAAAGTATCAATTTCAGAATCAGATAAATGATTCAGGTTCCTTGGCATTTCAACACCTCTTTCTAACACTGTATACGGCCGATGCTATTTACTTAGAAGGGCTCTTTCAACTGTCCATCCTCTTTTAATTCGAGCTTGGTAGGTTGCAGGCTCCACACCGTATGCTTTGCACATATCTTTCTGCGATTTGTATTCCTTGCCGAGATGGTCATAGTATGCTCTGCTCAATTTGACTCCTGTAACCGCTTCTTCCAATGTCCAGCCTGATTTCACTCTTGATTGAAAAGTTCCAACATTGATGTTGTACGCGATAGCCAAATCTTTTAAGGAAGCATACGTTTTTCCAGCATATTCAACGCTGTTTTTTTCAACAGGCGTTTCCAAAGCTGCAGCAAGGCTTTTCCCACGCTTAATTCTGGAATTGTACAGAGAAAGACTTATACCATATGCAGCACACATGCTTTGAATCGTTGGGTAACTATTGCCCTTATGATCTGTGATAGGTGTGTAGTCATCCTGTTCTGTAAGTGCCATTTCAAGAGAATAACCTTTGGAAATGCGCTTTTGGTAGGTGTGTACGGAAACATTCCATGCCGAGCACATTTCTCTGAGAGTCTCATACTCGGCTCCTGTGTGGTCTTTGAATGTGAAGGAGTGCTCTCTGGCAACGGGCAATTCAAGCGTTTCCTCCAAACTAAGCCCATCTGCTTGCCGCTTCTTAAATGTGTACAAGCTGATTCCATAAGCTTTGCACATTTCTGCTTTTGAGCGATAACCATTTCCTTTGTGATCAAAGTGCAAAAGTTTTCGCTTTTTAGGAAGCAAAAACGGTTTGCTATTCAGAGGTATTGTCAACGCTTGCTCTATATCCCAACCGTGCGCTATGCGATATTTGTACGTAGCAACACGTAATCCATAGGTGCTGCACATCTCTGCAATGCTTTTAAACTGTACACCTTTGTAATCAATCACACTTTTCTGCACAATACTAGTAGTATCTATGGACTTGGTCAATGCTGCTTCTAACCCCCAGCCTTGAGCCAAACGATACTTATACGTTCTTACCGCTACACCGTAATGTGCACACATTTTCTTTATGGTAGAGAACGAATTACCTTTATGGTCTACAACTGCTGCACTCCGAGAAGGCCTTTCTCCTGAAGCCGCCGCTAAAGCTTCTTCAATACTCATTCCGGCGTTAGTTCTATGAATGAATGTATCATAATTCAAGCCGTTTTTTTCGCAGAATTCCTTTTTGGATGAATAGGACACACCATTGAGTTCAAAGCTATTACTGTTTCGGCCGCCACTGATAGGTGTAGTCAGTATCCGCTCTATATCCCATCCATTTCGCTTGCGTGCAATAAACTGTTCTTTTGTCAAACCATATGCTCTTGCCATCTCGGCTTGAGATATATACTGGTTACCTAAGTGGTCTTGACACGGAATATTGGTAGTGACCATAGACGGAACACGAGTAAGTGCATCTTCTAATGTACTGCCACGCTTCAATCTATACTTAAAAGTGTCAACCCGAATCCCATAGGCTCGGCACATTTCCAGGGTGCTACCGTATTCATTGCCCAAATGATCTATAACTGCGTTCTTTGCCTTCTTTGGAAGCTCATTTCCTTTTTTTGTTTCGTGTTTTGATGCAGAAGGAGGATTATGAGAAGACGGCTGTACGAGTTTTTTTCGTTTTCCAGTCAATGCTTCCTCCACCGTACAGCCGTTTCGAATCCTACATTGATATGTGGACGCATTCACGGTATATGCAACACACATCTCCTTGATAGAAGGATATGTGTTGCCCAAATGGTCGGTGACCGTTTTGCTTGATCCCTTTCGTGGTGCACCAATGGCGGTTGTCAGAGCCTCCTCCAGCGTAAAACCACTTTTTATTCGTGCTCGGAAGGTGACAAGTTTTATTCCGTAGCTCTCGCACATCTCTTTTTGTGTAAGAAACATATTACCTAAATGATCGTAAAGGACCGCATCCTTTTTTACGCCGGTTAAAGCTTCTTCTGCGGTCCACCCTTTGCTGATGCGATTCAGGTATGTTGCCTTCTGAACACCATATTCAAGGCACATCTCTTCAACATCTGGATAGGAGACACCTTGATGGTCTGTTACAGGTTCCGCTTTCTTTTTTCCGGTAAGGACTTCTTCTAATGACCAGCCTCGCTTTTTCCTATGACAGTAGACATCCATACGAAGACCATAGGCCTTACACATTTGGGATACATTCTTATACTTATTCCCTAAATGATCTTCGGTGGTTAATTCACCATCATCTTCCACGCCTAACAGAGCTTCTTCCAATGTGTTTCCTGCATTTAGTCTGGCATTGAACAATGATTCTCGAATTCCATAGAACTGACACATATCAAATTTGGAATCAAAAACATTTCCAAGATGATCTGTAATTTGCTTTTTCTTGCGAACACCTGTTAGGGCTTCTTCCTGCGACCAACCATTTGCCATGCGGGAACGGTATTTTGATTCGGATACTTTGTAGTATGCACACATCTGGAAAACGGTTTCAAATTCATTTCCTACATGGTCAATGTAAATTTTCCCAGAGGTCTTTTTGCCTAACCGCTTAACAGAAGTTGTCACGAACAAGGAAAATTTCTGCATATCAGCCATTGCCTCTGACATATCAATCGGGGGCGTGTAGCGCTTCAACACAGCACATATCTTGCCATTGCTTGTGACAACACCGTCTACTGTATCCACCTTTGTAACAAGTTGAACTTTGTTATCATCAATCGTCTTGATTAGGTAAAGATACTCGTTTGTACTCATGTTGTCACCTCAAATGCAATGTGAAGTCGAATAGTCAATAGACATCAGGCAGAAATAATCATCATGGTATTGACGCGTCTTTCGCAGATATTATATAACGCATGAATTAGAGTGTCAATAGAAAACAGACCAAAAATGGTTGCATGGCAAATACGCAAAGGAATGGCAGAAAATAGAGATGGGAGTGTATTAGTTTTACTTCAAGCAATTACATCATCTCTAGCATTAAGGTCTTTTTCTTTCTGAGGACAATCTGACCTTACCGGTTTCTGATATTCTTTGATTTGCTTTCTGATCGACTCCCTCTGCCTGGGTTCCTCGCCAGCCTTGATGACCGTATCAACACAGTAACGGATACGATCAATCAACTCAGGATCAATATGCTGTTCTGCCAGTTTCGCGTGAAGCTGCGTCTGCTCATCCAGCAGCTGCTGCAGTTCACCGCCGATGCGTTCCCGATCCGCCGCCTTGATGCCATTGGCATTCATGTATCGCACCGCCTTGGCAAAGTCCTTCAGCTCCTGCTGATGGCGCTCCGCATATTGCTTCCGCGCAAAGCCCATGCCGCGCTTGCTCTTGTCGGAGATCGGCTTGAGCCGCAGGAAGGTGTCGATGTGCTGGAGCGCAGTTTGTTTCTTCCGAATCGCCTTGCCCACGCTATCCAGCTGGGCGAGGCTTTCTTGCTGTTTGCCCATAAACGCATCGAAATCCGCCAGCGTGCGGATGCCGTGTTCTTCCATGAAAAGCGCTACCTTCGCAGCGAATTTGAGATCGTTGATGCCGGCGGTCTGCTTGGCCTTTTTGCTCCAGTCAATGCGCCCGGCCTTGCGCAGATTCTGGAATACCTGAATGTACTCCATCAGCGAGGGCTGACGTGTCTCCGGCTGCATGATCTCCGCCGTCTTGCGAATAGCGTCCGCCAGCCACTTTTTCAGCGATGCCAGCCGTGTTTTGATCGACTGCAGCACGCGGTTGAATTGCTTGATTTCCTCGTTGTACTGCCCGATTTCCGTGCGGACGCCCTGTTGTTCCAGATAGGTGACAACCGGCCCCATGTGAACGGTGGGAACCAAATCAACGCCCTGCCGCTCGTATGAACGGAGATCAAGGCGAGCGGCCTCTCCGGCGCGCTCCAGATATCGATTGGTGGTGTCGGCCCAGGCCGTACGCCAGCGCTCGCAGTTGCCGGGATCGTCCCAGTCTGTGGTGCGTTCTTTGCGGGATTTGTAATCGCCATTGGACAATGGAATCCGCTCAGCGTTTTCATCAAGAATGTACACTCGCCGCGCTTTAGGAAGCCAGCGACCGTGCTCATCCATCGCACGCATGGTCAGCATGACGTGCGCGTGGGGATTGCCGTCCCCCTTATCGTGCAGGGCATAATCGGCGATCATGCCCCGGGACACGAATTGCTCCATACAGTAGTCACGGACAAGGGACTCATATTGATCGGCGGGAAGCTCCCGCGGCAACGCCATGACGATGCCCCGTGCAAGCTGAGCATTCCACTGCTTTTCGGATGCTTCCACCGCGTTCCACAAGGTCTGCCGGTCGGCATATTCCTGCGGCGCGTTGGGCGGCAGCAGGACGCCCTTCGCCATGATTTCCTTCGCTTTGTAGCGGTAATTTTTCGTCCGCTGGTCGTACTCGCTGAACAGCTTTTCAGCGGACATATAAGCAGCACCCGCCACTGCGGATTGCCCCTTGCTGCGCTGGCGGATGGATACGTCAAAATGGGGACACGCCATGGCTGTCACCTCGCTTTCCTGGGGTAGCCAGCTCGCTGGCGCAGGGGCCGCGCCCCTGTTGATTTTGTTCCGCAGAACAAAATCTCAGAGCGACGAACTTCGTTCGGCGCGTGCCTCGCAGAGCGCAACCGCACGGGAACCGTGTATAGTTGCGACCTCTGACGAGGTGCATATCAAAGTTGCGCATCGGCAGCGGCCCCTTCCGTGTCCTGGGTGACCGCCTGTGCAGCCTCGTTGATCAGCGCCTTTTCCAGCGCCTTGACAGCTTCCGTGTTGAACGCAGCTTGCAGCAGCTGGTACACCTGCTCGTCAGTCAGAAGCAGCGGACGCTGCATGAAGCTCTCCAGCATACCGCCGCGGGTAAAGATGCGGCGATTGCGGCGTTTCCGGTCGAGCTGTTTTGCTTCGTGCTGCTTGATCTTCTTTTCATGCTCCAGCCGGACGATTTCTTTTTCCGTCTGCCGGATTTCCCGGTCAATCTTGGTGGTGTTGTTCATTGTCTTTTCCTCCAATCGAAAAATGCGACAGGGAGCGTATCCCTGCCGCGTGGTTGTTATGGGCGTATGAGGTTATTGGGCAGCCTCCTGCTGCTCTTTACGGTCTGCGATCAGCTTCTGCAGACGCTGCTGGTTAGCCGGGTAATTGAACAGGTATGCGAGGTAATTCCGCACATCGTCGTTGGTCAGGACCTCCGGCTCCTGCAGGAATTCTTCCAGCATCTCTGCGCGGGTCATCAGGCGGTTGGTGTGGGCTTCTTTTTCCAGCTCGCGGCGCTGTTCCTTCAGCAGCTTGCGCTTTTCCTCAGCCTTTTGCAGCTTGGCTTCGTTGCGCTCCATGGCGCGCTGGATGCGCTGCTCAGCAGTCAGCTTGGGAGTAGTGTTCATCGTCATAAATAGATCTCCTTTTTTTCATAATTGCCGTCGTAACCTCCGCGGCGGGATGATATTGTGCAATAACTTACGCGCTGCACGGCGCGGCGTCCGGAATGTCAGCCGTGGGGCTGTTTGTGGACGCAAGTTCACGCTGACCTTCTTCGTTTTCGAAGTAAGCCAGCAACCGGGGCAACAGAAAACGGGCGAGGCGCTCGATGGCGTCATCGGGGATATTCATTGCACCGCTTTCCTGCCGGAGATTCTCCTGCATGGGACTCCTTTCTGTTTGCCATTGTGGGAAACGATTTGTGATGCTCCGGCAAATAAAAAAGGCCGCATTGCTGCGACCTGTTTGCTCGGAACGGATGAAGAATTCATCTGTTTGAATATACGGAGTTTTTGCAGGAAATGGGTGTGGTGACGCAGTTCCGCATTGCTGCTGCAGGGCGTGACAATTCTGTTGAAGAAATGCAACGGATTATGTGATTGAACAGCACGTCGTTGAATAACAAATTATTATAAATAGCAAAATTTACCATTGAAAAATTCGTCTCAATTTGAGACGCGAAGTTCAAAAATTTCTCTGCGTCAAATTTGCAATCGGCTACCGATGTGCTTTATCATATAAGTGGCGCAGAAATGTGTCCCAACTTGGGACGCATTATTGCGCGAGTGCCCAAGCGGCACACGCTACTTCTGCCCAAGTTGGTCAGGAATAGTTGTTCATTATAAATTCATAACAAAAGGAGAGACTTCCAATGACAGAACTGACCTACATCAAATATGGCGACTACTATTACCCCAACATTACCGCGGGCGACCAGCCCAACGTTCCCCTCGGCAAGTATGGACGCATGCGGCGTACCTACCTTGTGGAGCACAGGCCGTCGCTGCTGAACAAACTCGTCCTGAGCGGCAAACTGTATTGGCATCTGACGGAGGTCGATCAGGCTGCTCAGGAACGGCTGGATACCATGATGCCCCAGCTGATGAAACAGTATGGCATCACGGAGGAGCTGAAGAGCCGCGATCCCATGCGCTGGGTGGCGGAGATGAACGCCGCCAAGGCGCAGATCGAGGAGATCATCTACACGGAGCTGGTGTACGCATGAACATGAATGAGTACCTGTGGAAATCCAGCGATGCGGCATCCGAAATGCGGCTGCTGGTGGAGGGGGCCATTACGCTGTATGAGGAGGACGCCATGCCGCTGCAGCACCTTGCACAGGAGCGTCATCAGCCCGAAGCTGCGACTGCCCTCGACACCATCGGAACAGCGCTGTATACCCTGCGGGAGCATCTGCGGAGGCTTCAAGTTATGCAGAATGCTGTAACGGTCGCAGCGGCAACAGGAAAAGACGAAATCAACCAATGAAGGGGGGCGATATGATGCGCACAAGCTGGCTTCCCGGCGACATCCGGGACAGAATCCGCGACCTGTGTCGCGTTAAAAATCTGAAGCAATCTGAGCTGGCCCATGCCATTGGCATCGACAAAAGCACCCTCAGCCGCTTCATGAGCGGCAAAACGGACAAGTTGTCTGATACCAGCCTGCAGAAGATTGCCCAGCACCTCAACGTGTCCACCGACTTCCTGCTGGGTAATACCGACATACCGGATCGCAAGCATTACGATATCGGTGAGTTGGGGCTGACGGTGCAGGCTGCACGAAACCTCTACACGCATAAGGTCGATCCGGCGATTGTGTGTGAACTGCTGGAGCATCCCCGGTTCGGCGAGCTGACACGCCTGTTGTCATCCTATAAGGATGAGCTGTTTGCATCCGGAATCGCCGCGCAGAATCAGCTGCTGTCCAGCCTTGGCGGATTGGTACTGGCGCAGGGCAGAGCTTGCCCGGAAGAAGCGCCCGCTGCACAGGCGACCGCCCACATGCTGCAATCGCTGCGCCAGCCGCTGCATGCATCGGAGCTGGACACGATCCAGCAGACATTTATGCAGATCGTCCGCGATATGAAAAAGAACGGCCCGGACAACGCCTGTCAGGCGGCAATGCTGACGGAAGCAACCATGCAGCAGATGACCGACACGCTGCCGAAGGGGCAGGCCGGAGCCGGTCTGCATCAGATCACCCCGGTGCAGCTCGTCGGCAGTATCATGGGCGCAATGGCGACGGTGGAAGTGCCGGAAGCATACAGCGGGCAGATGAACGCTGCCATCGGGCAAATCCAAGCAGGATTGCTCCAATATTTCAAAATACTTGAACAGGTAAAGACCAATGACGAAAACCACCACAACCAACGAAACCCTGTGCCTTGCCATGCAGGCGGGTGACCGGCAAGCGGCTGAACAGCTGTACCTTGCCAATTATCCTTTCATCCGCAGCATCGCGCTGGCCTACGCCCGGCGTTACCCCAACCTGTGGCTGGATGCGGATGATTTCACGCAGGAGGGAGCCATTGCGCTGCTCCGGGCAGCGCAGAGTTATTCGCCCGACACAGACGCGACCTTCCTGACATACGCGCGGCGCGTTGTCCATAATGCCATCCGCGACGCCATCCGGAAGGCGCTGCCGCATGCAGAGGACTCCGCGGCGAGCGAATGCGGAAATTTCTGCTTATTGGACACAACTGGCCATGAGCATGACCCGGAGTGGATCGTACTGCAGAAGGAACGCGCCCAGCGCATTCAGACGGCCGTGGCCAATCTCTCCGTGCGGGAGAACGCATGGATCAGCGTCCGCTACGGATTGGGGGAGGGAGCCCCGCTGTCCCAGGCGGAGGCCGCACGCCGCTATCATCTCAGCAGCGGCCGCGCCAGACGGCTGGAAGCCTCCGCCCTGCACAATGTCAGAACCGGCTATTTGCCGAAAGTTACAGATTGGAGGTGAAATGATGACTGGCGTGATTTATGCCCGCTACTCTTCGGACAGTCAGCGTGAGGAGAGCATCGAGGGGCAGCTGCGCGAGTGCCTGGCCTATGCCGAGCGCAGCGGCATCACCATTATCGGCAACTACATCGACCGCGCCATGTCCGCACGGACGGCTGATCGTCCCGATTTTCAGCGGATGATCGCCGACAGCGAGAAGCAATTGTTCGACGTGATCCTCGTCTGGAAGCTGGATCGCTTCTCCCGTGACCGCTATGACAGTGCAACCTACAAGCACATTCTCAAAAGGAACGGCGTCAAGGTGGTGTCTGCCACAGAAAACATCAGCGACAGCCCCGAGGGCATCCTGCTGGAATCCCTGCTGGAGGGCCTGTCCGAATACTATTCCGCCGAGCTGTCTGTGAAAATCCAGCGCGGCCAGATGGAGAATGCTATGAAGGGAAAGAACAACGGTGGCACGGTGCCGCTGGGGCTGCGGAAGGGTCCGGACGGCGTCATGGAGCTTGATCCGATCACCGCGCCCATCGTGCAGGAGATCTTCCGGCGGTATGACGACGGTGAGACGCTTAAGGGCATTGTGGCGTCTCTCAATGAACGGGGCATCCGCACATCCAAGGGGAAGCCCTTCCGCATCGGCAGCCTTGGCACGGTATTGAAAAATCGGAAGTACATCGGCGAATACCGCTACGGCAAGATCGTCATCCCGGACAAGCTGCCGGCGATCATCGACGAAGAGCTGTTCAACCGGGTGCAGCAGCGGCTGGAAGTCAACCGTCATGCGCCGGCTCATGCCAAGGCCGAGGAGGAATACCTGCTGACCACCAAGCTGTTCTGCGGACGCTGCGGGCGCATGCTGGTGGGTGAGAGCGGCAGGAGCCGCAACGGCGAGGTGCATCACTACTACAAATGCGGCGGGGCGAAGCGCAAACAGGGCTGTTCGCTGAAGGCGGTCAGGAAGCGCTGGATCGAGCAAACGGTGGTCACGGCGACCATCTCCCGCGTGCTGCAGGATGATGTGATCGACCGCATTGCCGATGCCCTCATCGCCCTGCAGAACCAGGAGAGCACCCTGCTGCCCTCCCTGCGGCAGCAACTGAAGGAGTGCGAGAGGTCCATTCAGAACATGCTGAATGCGATTGAGGCCGGCATCATCACCCCATCCACCAAAAAGCGCTTGCAAGACCTGGAAGCACGCCGGGAGGAGCTGAACATCACCATCCTGCAGGAACAGTTGCAGAAGCCCCACTTTACCAAAGAGCAGATCGTCGGGTGGATCAGCCGCTTCAAATACGGAGACCCGGGCGACCTGGCATATCAGAAGCAGATCATTGACATTTTCGTCAACAGTGTGTATGTTTATGATGACCGGTTGGTGATGACCTACAACTACAAGGACGGCAACGAGGCGATTTCCCTCGATGCCGTCCATCAGGCCTTTGGTTCGGATTTAGAAAGTGGTGCTCCACTTAAGGACTTGCAGATGCAAGTCCTTTTTTGTTGTTTCATAAGCTTTTCTGCAGGATGCGGGGGCGAAGGGAGCTGGGGTGCAGAGGGTGTGACCACCATGGCCGGGATAAAAATGGAGGCTGCTGCAATGGGGTGTTGCAGCGGCCTCCGTTGGGTTTGGTGCAGGGTCATGATTGCGGCTTGCGGATCTTGTTCAGCTTGCTGTTGAGGGCAAGCAGCTCCTCCTTGGTGAAGGAAATGTTGCGCATGCCAAGCATGCTGGTGAAGCGCAGCACGGTGAAGGAGCTGATGAGGTTCATCATGTTGCTCATTTCGCCGGAGTTGGCGGCTTTTTTCTTGGGCGCCTTCTGTGCGCCCTTGGCTTTGGGCTGCCTGGGGCCGGATTGCTTCTTTGCCAGCATGAGGAAGAGGCCGCCGAACCACAATTTGCCGCGGAAGGTCTTGACGATGTCGCCGATCTTGTCGTTCAGGCTGAAGCGGCCTTCGATCTCGGTGATGTCAAACCAGTTGAGCACCGCGCCCTGCTCCCGCAGGATGTAGTCGGGATTCATGCTGTCCACTTTGCGGATGACCGCTTCGTCCCGGCAGTCGCCCGCCACGGCCACCAGCCGGGTCTGGCCGGCGTTGGGCACATCAAAGCGGAAGAAGTGATCCTCGGCAGTCTTTTTGCCGATGGATTCACCGTTGATGATCAGCTCCACCGCAGGCTGGTTGGAGTAAACGGTCACGCGGGTTACGTCCTCCACCCGGTCCACATAGCGCTTGCCGCAGATATGCACGAAGGGGTCGTCGCTCAGCCAGGCCTTGTAGGCGTAGAAGGCGTCCTTCTTATATTTGCGGTCTATGGTGATGAGGCCCTTGTGGTTCTGGCCGTTCTCGCCGCCCTCGGCACGGGCGTCCGCGCCGAAGTCGAACATGTTCCACACATGGGTCGCCCAGAGGTAGGGGCGGGTGAAGAACTGCCGGATGAGCTCCTCATGGTAATAGGCCTGGTATTCCTCGGAGTAGTCGCCCTGCTGGGGGTTGGAGTTGTGCCAGTTGAGGCCCTCGCAGCCGTACTCGGAGCAGCCGATGGGCAGCGTCGGATACTTGCGGTGGAAGGCGTCGAACCAGGGGCCGTTGTCGGCCGTGGTGCCGCCGTACCAACCGAAGTAGTGGTTGTAGCTCACCACGTCGGCGATGTGGACGATCTCCTCATCCATGCCGCACATGGTGATGCAGGCCATGGTGGTGGGGCGGGTCCCGTCCAGCTGATGCGCCAGGTCGTTGAGCACGCGGTGGTTATCCAGCATGTCGGGATCCTTCGCGCCGTCCATGGTGATCTCATTGGACAGGCCCCACACCACGATGGAGGGATGGTTGTAGCACTGCACGATCAGCTCGCGCATCTGCTGCAGGGTGTTCTCGCGTCCGCCGGGCATGTGGCGGGAGATGTAGGGGATCTCCGCCCAGACGACCATGCCGCGCTCGTCGCACAGGTCGTAGAAATACTGATCGTGCTGGTAATGGGCCAGGCGGATGGTGTTGAAGCCCACCTCGCAGATGAGGTCCATGTCCTCCCGGTGATGCTCGGGCAGCAGGGCGTTGCCGATCTGCCAGCGGTCCTGATGGCGGGAAACGCCGCGCAGGGGATACTCCCGGCCATTGAGGATGAAGCCGCGCTCCGGGTCGATCTCAAAGGAGCGGCAGCCGAAGCGGGCGGAAACGCTGTCCAGCGTTTCGCCCTGGCGGAGGATGGACGCCTCCAGCGTGTACAGGTAGGGATCCTTCACGCCATCCCACAGGTGGGCGTTGACGAGGGTGAAGGCGGCCTCGTCGCCATCGGCGGTCTGCTCAGCGACGGTATTGCCCTCTGCGTCCAGCACGCGCAGGGCGAGCACATCGCCCGCCTGGCGGCTGGTGATCCAGGTCTGCACGGCCACCTGCGCATCCGCGCCCTGCATGACGGGGGTGATCTGCAAACCCTTGCCGCCGTGATAACTCAGGTCAAAGTGGGTCTCCGGGACGCAGATGAGGTTGACGTCGCGGTACAATCCGCCGTAGAAGGTGAAGTCCGCCGTCTGGGGATAGACGGTCTCGTTGGGGGCGTTGTCCACCAGGATGGTCAGGTCGTTCTCGGGGCGCAGGCAGGCGCTCAGATCGACGCGCCAGGTGGAATAGCCGCCGTCGTGATGGGCCAGGCGCTTGCCGTTCATGAACACGTCGGCGGAGGAATTGGCGCCGTTCACCTCCAGGAAGATCTTCATGCCCTGGGGCAACTCGGCGGCATGGAGCGTGCGGGAATAGGCGCAGGTGCCGCGGAAGTAGTCATTGCCGCCGTCCTGGCCGTCCTGGGCGTTCCAGGTGTGGGGCAGATCGATGGCCTCGCCGTCGGCGGGGCGGGTGGGCACGGCGGCCACATTCTTGTGGAAGTACCAGCCCTTGTTGAGGTTCAGAATCTTTCTCATGGCTTATTCACCCCGGCGGGACTTGAGGATGGCGGTGTTCTCGCCCACCTTCTTCTTGCTCAGGGGGTAGATGACGAACAGGCACACGCCCACGGCGATGTACAGCAGCATGGGCACCAGGGTGGCGATGTTGTAGATGCCGTTGCGCACGGCCTCGGTCTGGCCGGTGAGGGAGCCCTCCACATAGCCGATCCAGCCCAGGGACCAGCCGCCCAGCGCGGAGGCAATGGCCTGGCCCAGCTTGCGGGAGAAGGAGCACACGGCGTAGATGGTGCCGTCCTCGCGCTTGCCGGTGCGGAC